>Ga0163150_10000170_pt1 | contig 118810 bp, 113 predicted proteins | sample OliLakLV19P2IB_FD_148628 | JGI IMG/M metagenome (GOLD analysis project Ga0163150, IMG submission 148628) | Freshwater microbial mat bacterial communities from Lake Vanda, McMurdo Dry Valleys, Antarctica - Oligotrophic Lake LV.19.P2.IB | ecosystem: Environmental > Aquatic > Freshwater > Lake >...
CGGCCCGGCGCGACTTTGCCCAGTCGATCTACAGCACGATTCTGAACCAGTTGAAATTGAAGGCCGCGGTGGGCAAGCTCACCGAAGCCGACTTGGCCGACGTCAACACCCTGCTCAGGGATAACGGAAAATAATGAATCGCGAATTCTTCGTCGTGATCGCGCGCAGCAGCCTGGTTGCGCTGGTGGTCGTTGCGGCGCTGGCCGGCTGTAAGCGCGAAGACGTCCGCAGTTTCCAGGGTATCACCGAGGTCGAGTATGTGCGCCTCACGGCGCCGCACTCCGGCAATCTTGCCACGCTCTTGGTCAAGCCTGGCACCCGGGTGTCGGAGGGAACGCCGGTATTCTCGGTCGTGGAGCTGGAAGATGTCTCCGCGCACAACGACGCCGCGCAGCGGCTGGCGCGCCTGCAGAAGCAGCGCAAGGGAGCCGTCCACGATCCGAAAGCCGTGGACAGCCTGACGACCGAAGTTGCCGAGGCGCAATGGAAGCTTTCGCAAAAATCGGCGAATGCGCCATCGGACGGCATCGTGGTGGAAACCCTCTACGCCAAGGGCGACTGGGTGCCGGCGGGCGCGCCGGTTGTTGCCATCCTGCCGGTGGACAAGATCAAGGTCCGTTTCGAAGTGCCCCTCGCCGTGGCCGCGCATCTGCAGCACGGCCGCAGTGTGACCCTGGTCTGCGCGGGTTGCGAGGAGACGGTGGAAGCCACCATCATCTATGTTTCGCCTTTCGCTCTGGCCCGCGGGGAGAAGGATCCCGGGTCCCTGCGCTATGTGGTCGAAGCGCGCCCCAAAGCCGCTCAGGCAACCGTGCTCAAACCCGGACTGCCGGTAACCGTTATCCTCTAACCCTGTTTCATTCGCCGGTGCATCATGGCGATATCCCCGGATCCAACCATGATTCGAAGCGCTGAACACGGGATGCCAGGCAGGTACGTGGTTTGCATTGCAGCCACCCTGGTACTGATCGCCGGCCTCTCAGCCTGTGGCAAGGAAGCAGCCAAGGCGCCCGAAGCGCGGGTGGTCAATGTGGTGCGCGTCCACCCTGGTTCGGGCAGCAGCGAAGTCGCCTACTCGGGCGACGTGCGCGCTCGTTACGAAACCGATCTCAGTTTCCGCGTGGCGGGAAAGATCGTTGCGCGCAATGTGGAAGTGGGAACTGTCGTGCGCTCCGGTGACGTCCTCGCCAGGCTCGACCCCGAGGACCAGAAGCTCAATGCCCAGAGTGCGCAGTCCCAGCTCGCCGCGACCCAATCCGAGTACGACCAGATCAAGGCGGACCTGGAACGCTATTCGGACTTGTACAAAAAGGAATTCATCAGCAAGGCGGATTACGACCGGCGTCTGAGTGCATTCAATGTCGCCCGGGCCAGGCTGGCACAGGCCAAGGCGCAGCTCTCCGTGACGCAGAACCAGACTGGTTACACGGCGCTGGCCGCCGATCACGCCGGCGTGATCACGGCGATACAGGCCGAAGTCGGGCAGGTCGTGGCCCCCGGTCAGGCGGTCATGAAACTCGCGCGCACCGACGACAAGGAAGTGGTGATCAGCATTCCGGAGAACCGGCTCGCCGAGCTTAACGGATCAAAAGAAATTGCCATCACCCTGTGGGCAAATCCCGCCATGAAGTACCGGGGCAAGGTGCGCGAGGTCAGCCCGTCGGCGGATCCGGTGACCCGCACCTATGCCGCAAAGATTTCCGTGCTGAATCCCGATACCACGATGAAGCTGGGCATGACCGCAAACGTTTACCTCAAGGGCGCGCAGCGGGGTGTTTCCGCGATGCTGCCGGCTACCGCGCTGTTCCAGGACAACGGCAAGGCGGCGGTGTGGCTGGTGGATCCTGCCGGCAGTACGGTGAAACTGGTCCCCGTGGAGGTCGGCGAATACATTGAGGACAAGGTTGCCATCACCGCTGGCCTGAAGCAGGGCGACGTGGTGGTAAGGGCGGGCGTGCACAAGCTGTTCGCTGGCGAGAAAGTGCGAATTGCGCAAGACCCGTCCGCGGACAAGGAGCCCGCCAGGGAGGCGGCCAAGTGAAGGGACCCAACCTCTCCGAGTGGGCCCTGGAGCACCAGTCGCTGGTGCTCTTTTTCATGCTCGCGCTCGCGGTTGCCGGACTGTTCTCTTATTTCAAGCTGGGGCAGGCCGAGGATCCCGAGTTCACCTTCAAGGTCATGGTGGTGCGGGTGATCTGGCCCGGCGCCTCGCCGCCGGAAATGGAGGAGCAGGTCACGGAACGGCTCGAGAAGAAGCTGCAGGAAACACCTTACCTCGACAATATCCGGTCCTACACCAAGACCGGCGAGGCCACCATATTCGTCACCCTGAAGGATTCCACCCCGCCGCGGGAGGTGGCAGGCGTCTGGTACCAGGTCAGGAAGAAAATCGGCGACATCCGGCAGACGCTGCCTGCAGGCGTGTTCGGGCCGTTCTTCAACGACGAATTTGGCGATGTCTTCGGAAACCTCTACGCGTTCACCGGCGACGGTTACTCCTACGCCGAACTCAAGGACTACGCGGAAGAAGTGCGCAGGGAAATCCTGCGCGTCCCCAATGTCGCCAAGGCCGAACTGATCGGCGACCAGGAAGAAAAGATCTACGTCGAAACTTCGCATCGCAAGCTCGCCAACCTGGGCATCGACCCGCTGTCGATATTCAACGTCTTGAGGGAGCAGAACGCGATGACGCCGGCGGGCTCCATCGATACGAGATCCGACCGCATGAATCTGCGCATCTCGGGCAGTTTCGATTCGGTGGATAGCATCCGTGAGATCGGCATACAGGCAAACGGACGGCTGTTCAGGCTCGGGGATATTGCCCGCGTGTACCGCGGCTATGTCGATCCGCCGACGCAAAAGGTCCGCTACATGGGGCAGGAGGCCGTCGCGCTCGCCGTGTCCATGGCCAAGGGCGGCGACATCATCCAGCTCGGCAAGGACCTGGACGTGGCCTTCGACCGCATCAAGCGCGAACTGCCGGTGGGCGTCGAAGTGCACCAGTACTCGAACCAGCCGCAGGTGGTGGCGCGGTCGGTCGACGAATTCATGAAGACACTGCTGGAGGCGGTGGTTATCGTCCTGGCGGTCAGCTTCTTCAGCCTCGGATTTCGCACCGGCCTGGTGGTGGCGCTTTCGATTCCGCTGGTGCTTGGCGTCACTTTCCTGATGATGAAGCTCTACGGCATCGACCTGCAGCGCATTTCGCTGGGCGCGCTGATCATCGCGCTGGGCCTGCTGGTGGATGATGCCATCATCTCGGTGGAAATGATGTCGACCAAGATGGAGCAGGGCCTGGACCGGGTGAAGGCGGCAAGCTTCGCCTATACGTCGACGGCGTTTCCCATGCTTACCGGCACGCTGATCACTGCTGCCGGATTCATGCCCGTGGGTTTTGCAAAGTCTGCGGCCGGCGAGTACACGTTTTCGATATTCGCCGTGGTGACTATCGCCTTGCTGGTTTCCTGGGTGGTAGCGGTGCTGTTCACGCCCTACCTCGGCTACAAGCTGCTCCCGGACTACAAGCCGCACCCCGATCATGGCCATGACGTCTACCAGAAGCCGTTCTACCGCCGCTTCCGGCGGCTGGTGACCTGGTGCGTGACCTGGCGCAAGACGGTCATCCTGATAACGGTGGCGGTGTTTGCCGTATCGATGTTCGGCTTCCGTTTCGTCCAGCAGCAGTTTTTCCCCTCGTCCAACAGGCCCGAGCTGATCGTCGACCTGTGGCTGCCGCAAGGTGCGTCGTTCCAGGCGACCGAAGCCCAGGTCATGCGCTTCGAGGAAAAGCTCAAGGGTGATCCCGACATCGTCAATTACGTGGCCTATGTCGGCAACGGTAGCCCGCGCTTCTACCTGCCGCTGGACCAGCAACTGGCCAATGCGAATTTCGCGCAGTTCGTGGTGGTGACCAGGGACAACGTTGCGCGCGAGGTTCTGTACGAGAAGTTCAGCCGCATTCTGGAGAGCGAGTTCTCGCTGCTGCGTGGCCGGGTGAATCGCCTGGAAAACGGTCCGCCCGTCGGCTATCCGGTACAGTTTCGCGTGATGGGGGCAGACATACCGACGGTGCGCAGGATCGCGCTGGAGGTCGCCGAAATAATGCGGTCCAATCCAAACACCCAGAACGTGCACCTGGACTGGAACGAACAGGCCAAGAACATCCGTCTCCAGATCGACCAGAACAAGGCGCGCGTGATCGGCGTGAGCTCGCAGGGCCTGTCCCTGGTGATGAACTCGATTCTGACCGGCTACAGCATCACCCAGTATCGCGAGAAAGATGAACTGATCGAGCTGCTGGCGCGGGCGGAAACCGCCGAGCGCATCGATCCCGGCAAGATCGGCGAGATCAATGTGGCCACGCAGTCCGGCAAATGGATCCCGCTCGCCCAGATCGCCACCATCGAATACGGTTTCGAGGAAGGCGTCATCTGGCGCCGCAACCGCCAGCATACCGTCACCGTGCGCGGTGACATCCGCGGCGACGTTCAGGCGCCGGTGGTGTCCAAGCAGCTCGATCCCAGGCTCGACGGGCTGCGCGCCAAACTGCCGCAACACTATCGTATCGACATGGGTGGCGCGATCGAGGAGAGTGCAAAGGGTGAAAACTCGATCATCGAAGTGATGCCGATGATGCTCGTGGTCGTGCTCACGCTGCTGATGATCCAGTTGCAGAGTTTCCAGAAGACCCTGATGGTGCTGCTGACCTCGCCCCTGGGGCTGATCGGCGTGGCTTTCATCCTGCTCACCTGGAACGTTCCGTTCGGCTTCGTCGCCAATCTCGGCGTCATCGCTCTGTTCGGAATGATCATGCGCAATTCGGTGATCCTGGTGGACCAGATCGAACAGGACATCAGCAGCGGGCATTCCCAGTGGGATGCCATCATAGAGGCGACCGTGCGCCGTTTCCGTCCCATCGTCCTCACCGCACTGGCCGCGGCGCTGGCGATGATCCCGCTGTCGCGCTCGAACTTCTGGGGGCCAATGGCTGTAGCGATCATGGGAGGCCTGGTTTCCGCCACAGTTCTGACATTGCTGTTCGTGCCGGCCTTATACGCGGCGTGGTTTCGCGTAAGGAAGCCGTGAACACGGTAGAACACCGAATTACGCCGCCCACAATCCGCTGTGCCCAGACGCGCGGCCGCACCTCCGAGTGCCGTTCCTGAGGTGGCGCCGGCTGCCGCCGGCGACGGCTTTCTCCCGCAGCGAATCCTTCGCCATGACGCCGGCGGGCGACACGACGCTCGAAAGACTGCTGGAGGGCGATCTTGCTGCGCACCCGGACAAATCCGGCTTCCGCCTGCTTGCCATCGGCATGGAAGCATTTCTCATGCGCACCGTGCTTGCGGATACGGCAAAGCGGACGCTGGACCTTCAATACTATATCTATCGCGACGACGATACCGGCGCACTTCTGACCCAGGCCCTGCTCAAAGCGGCCGACCGCGGCGTGCGCGTGCGCCTGCTAGTCGACGATCTGAACATCCTGCGCAAGGACGACGACGTGACGGCGCTCGATGTCCATCCGCGCATCGAAGTGCGGATCTTCAATCCTTTTGCGACGAGCGGCGACTCCAATTGGGTGCGGCTCGCCAGTTTCATATCCGATCCAACACGCCTCAACCGGCGCATGCACAACAAGAGTTTCATCGCCGACAATCTTTGCGCAATCGTGGGCGGACGCAACATTGGCGACGAGTACTTCGACGCCAGCCGCGACTTCGGCTTCGGCGACCTCGACGTGTTGGCCGTTGGCCCGGTCGCCCGGAAGATCTCGCAGAGCTTCGACCAGTACTGGAACAGCGCTTACGCCTATCCCTTGTCGGCCATTGGTGCGCGCGTTGCAGCTTCGCTCTGGATGGAGCGTGTTCGCATACGGCTTGGCCGCCATTTCATCCGCATGCGTAAATCGGATTACGCGTCCAGGCTGATGAAAACGGACCTGGCCGCACAACTGACCGAGCGCCATCTTGTTCTCGAATGGGCCAAGGCGATACTGCTTGCCGACCTGCCCGGGAAGATCGTGCAGGCGCCGGAATCGGCGCCAACCCTGCCTTACGACATGTTGCGCGAGTTGGCCGGGCAGGCCATGGAAGAGATCATCCTCGTTTCTCCCTACTTCGTTCCCGGCGAAGAAGGCGTTGCCGCGCTGAAGCAGATCCGCAGCCGCAATGTAAGGGTGCGCGTGCTGACGAACTCCCTGGCGTCTTCCGACGTTGCGGCGGTGCATGCCGGCTACAGCCGCTATCGCGTGGAACTTCTGGCCATGGGCGTTGAATTGTACGAACTCAAACCCATCGTGCCCGCCGGACACCGGCGCAAGCGGAAAATCATGTTTGGTTCGGCGCAGGCCAGCCTGCATGCCAAGACTTACGTGTTCGACCGCCGGCGGGTGGTGATCGGCTCCATGAACCTCGATCCGCGCTCGATGTACCTGAACACCGAGTTGGGCCTCATGATAGAAAGCGAAGCACTGGCCCGTGATATCGGCGAGGCGTTCGACGAACTGGTGTGCCCGGACTATAGCTACCGCGTCGAACTGGCCGACGATCAAGGCAGGCTGCGCTGGTCGTCCGAAGACAACGGCGTGATGACGACCTATAGCCACGATCCACTGGCCAGCATCTGGCGGCGGCTGACCGTGAAAATTCTTGGATGGTTACCGATGGAAAGACAGCTTTGAAAAAGATTGATGTCCCCATGATCATGCGTCCCGCCAACCGGACCGTCCGCCTGCTGCTTCTGATCTTCGCAGCATCCCTGTTTGGTACGCGCATCGCCGCGGCCGAGGATTGCGGCATCGCCTCCGCGCATCCGCTGGCCAGCCGCGCGGGCTGCGAGATCCTGCATTCCGGCGGCAATGCCTTCGACGCGGCGGTGGCGGTGGCGGCGGCACTGGCGGTCGTGGAACCGTTTGCTTCGGGACTGGGCGGCGGCGGGTTCATGCTATTGCATCGGGAAGCAGACGGTTTCGAGGTCTTCGTCGATGCGCGGGAAACCGCGCCGGGCAAGGCGACGGCGGCGTTTTATCTGGGCAAGGACGGCAAGCCGCGCGATAAGCTGTCGCTGGAGGGGCCGGCGGCCGCGGGCATTCCGGGGACGCCGGCGGCCCTCGACTGGGTTGCAACGCGCTACGGGCGGTTGCCCTTGTCGCGCTCGCTCGCGCCCGCCATCCGGCTGGCGGCGGAAGGCTTTGCAGCCGACGCGCGTTATGCGGCGGCCACCGCATCACGGGAAGCTGCGCTCAGGATCGACGGCAATGCCGCACGGATTTTTCTCGATCGCGGCAAGGCGGTTGCTGTGGGCTTCCTGGTCAGGCAACCGCAACTCGCGCTTACGCTACGGCGCATCTCGGAGCAGGGGCGCAAGGCCTTTTACGGCGGCGAATCTGCAAGGGACATGGTGGAGGCGGTGCGCGCCGGAGGCGGAATCTGGGAATTGCCGGACCTGGAAAATTACAAGGTCATCGAGCGCGAGCCGATGCGCTTCAGCTATCGGGGCGCAAGGATAACCACTGCGCCGCTGCCGTCTTCCGGCGGCCTGGTGCTGGCTCAGAGCCTGTTCATCCTGGAGCCGCTCGACCTGCCGTCCCTGGAGCAGGCTGACCGGGTTCACTACGTCGTCGAGGCACTGCGCCGCGGCTACCATGACCGGGCGCGCTACATGGGTGATCCTGATTTCATCAATGTGCCGGCGAAGCTGGCAACCCGGGAATACGCTCTCCGGCGCGGGTCGTCAATCAAGGCGGACAAGGCCACGCCGAGCCATGATCTCAACAAGGCGGCCGCGGGCTCGGAAGGCGAAGACACCACGCATTTCTCCGTCATTGATGCGCAGGGCAACCGGGTGGCTGCGACACTTTCGGTGAACGGCCCGTTCGGTTCCGGATTCGTCGCCGGCGACAGTGGCGTGCTGCTCAACAATCACATGGACGATTTCTCCCTGGCGCCCGGCGACGCCAATCTCTACGGCCTGCAGGGAAACGAGGCCAATGCCGTTGCCCCCGGCAAGCGCCCGCTGTCTTCCATGTCGCCGACCTTTGTCGAGGACGGGCGTGGCGTGCTGGTCCTGGGCTCGCCCGGCGGCTCCCGCATCATCTCGATGGTTCTGCTAGGCATTCTTGCCTATGTCGATCAAGCGCATACCGACCTCGGGTGGTTGGTGGGTGCGCCGCGCTATCATCACCAGTACCTTCCCGATCGCATCCAGATCGAGCCGGAGGGCTTTCCGGCCGACTGGATCGCCGCGCTGCAGGCGAAGGGCCATGCGGTGGATGTCGGCCGCCGCCGCTGGGGTAACATGCAGGTCGTTTACTTCGACAGGGCAACAGGGCGGATCACGATTGCCAACGATCCGCGGGGGCAGGCGGGCGTGCTGTTCTGACGTGGCGCGCGTGGCCGGGAACCGGAGGAGAGATGAGAGACAGACGTGACTTCCTGAAGGCATCCGCGGGCGGATTGCTGCTGGCGCAGGGCGTGCGCTGGAACCCTTTCGCTGCTGCCGCCGACCTTCCCGGAGCACCGATCCTGCCGGGCGGCGCGCTCGATGCGGCGCTGCTCGAAGCGCTGCCGGGGAAGCTGCCGCTGATCAAGAAATCGTTCCGGCCGCCGAATTTCGAGACACCGGTGCGCTATTTCAACGAAGCGTTTACCCCGAACAGTGCTTTTTTCGTGCGCTACCATTTGTCAGGCATTCCCCAGGTCGAGGCGCAGTCCTGGAAACTGGACATCGGCGGCGATGTCCTGGAAAAGCCGCTGAGCCTGACCCTGGCCGAGCTCACGCGCGATTTTGAAATTGTCGAACTGGCGGCGGTCTGCATGTGTTCTGGAAACCGCCGCGGCTTTTCCCAGCCGCATGTCGCCGGCGTGCAATGGGGCCACGGCGCCATCGGCAATGCCAAGTGGCGTGGCGTGCGGCTGCGCGACCTGTTGAACAAGGCGGGGCTGAAGAAGGAGCCGGTCGAGATCGCTTTCGACGGCGCAGATAGCGGCGCCGTCGACAAGACACCGGATTTCGTCAAGAGCATTCCGGCATGGAAGGCGATGGACGAAAACACGCTGGTTGCCTTTGAAATGAACGGCGAGAAGTTGCCGCACTGGAACGGTTTTCCGGCGCGGCTGGTGGTGCCGGGCTGGACGGCGACCTACTGGATGAAGCACCTCACTTCCATCTCCGCACTGGCGCAACCGTACAAGGGCTTCTGGATGAATCCGGCCTACCGCATTCCCAAGGGCAAATTCCCGATCATCGACCGCTTTGTCTCGCAGGAATCCGAAGCCAACACGCCGATCACCGAAATGGTGGTCAATTCCCTCATCAGCAGCCCGGACGCCGATGGTAAATGCAGGCTGGGCGCCACGCTGAATGTCGGCGGAGTGGCCTGGGACGGCGGCTACGGCATTACGGCAGTGGAGATTTCGGAGGACGGCGGCTCGACCTGGCGCAGCGCGCAACTGGGCGCCGATCTGGGGCGCTATGCCTGGCGCCAGTGGTCGCATGGTTTCAAGCCTTCGCGCGCGGGCCGGCATACCCTGCTGGTACGTGCCTTCAATCGCGCGGGAGCGACCCAGCCTTTCGAACTGATTTTCAATCCAGCCGGTTACCACAATAACGTGGTGCAGCGCGTGGATATCGAAGTCGCCTGAGGAAGCCGTCAATGAAAAAGACATCCGCGCTTCTGCTGGCCCTTCTCGCGTCGCCGCTCATGGCGGAGGAGGGCACCGTCAGGCTCAGGGACGGGGAGGGGAGGCAACTGGTAGAGGCCAATTGCGTCATGTGTCACAGCCTCGATTACATCCAGATGAATTCGCCTTTCCTCGACCGCAAGGGCTGGGAAGCTTCCGTCAACAAGATGATCAAGGTCATGGGAGCGCCGGTAGCCGAGGCCGATGCCAAGGCGATCGTCGACTACCTGTCGGCACAGTATGGGAAATAGGCACGGCTGCCGGCTTGCAGGGAGCGGCCCGGGTCGGGGTTACAATAGCGCCCCATGAAAACGACATTTCTCGAATTCGAGCAGCCCATAGCCGAACTGGAGGCGAAGATCGAGGAGCTGCGCTACGTGCAGGATGATTCCGCGGTCGACATCTCCGAGGAAATATCGCGCCTGCAGAAAAAGAGCGGCACCCTGACCAAGGAGATCTACGGCAAGCTCTCCGCGTGGCAGATTTCCCAGGTGGCGCGCCATCCCCAGCGCCCATACGCGCTCGATTATTTCCAGAGCATCTTCTCCGATTTCGAGGAACTGCACGGTGACCGCAATTTCGCCGAGGATCCGTCGATCGTAGGCGGCCTGGCGCGCTTCGGCAGCCAGTCGGTGATGGTCATCGGCCATCAGAAGGGGCGCGACACCAAGGACAAGCTGTACCGCAATTTCGGCATGCCCAAGCCGGAGGGCTACCGCAAGGCGATGCGCCTGATGAAGCTGGCGGAAAAATTCGGCCTGCCGGTGATGACCTTCATCGACACGCCCGGCGCCTATCCTGGCGTGGGCGCGGAGGAGCGTGGCCAGTCGGAAGCCATCGGCCGCAGCCTTTACGTGATGTCGGAACTGCGCGTTCCCGTGGTTGTAACCATCATCGGCGAGGGCGGGTCCGGTGGCGCACTGGCAATCGCGGTCGGCGACGTGACAATGATGCTGCAGTATTCGATTTACTCGGTGATTTCACCCGAAGGCTGCGCTTCGATCCTGTGGAAAAGTGCGGACAAGGCCCCCGATGCCGCGGAAACGCTGGGCATCACCGCCAACCGCCTGAAGACCCTCGGTCTGGTCGACAAAGTCCTTGCGGAGCCGCTCGGCGGCGCGCATCGCGATCCGGCAACCATGATGCAGACCATGCGTAAGGCGTTGCAGGAAGCGCTGTCGGATGCGCAGGAGATGCCGGTCGATCAGCTTATCGAAAAACGTTTCGAACGGCTGATGGCTTACGGCAAGTTCAAGGAGTCGGCGGTTCGTTGAAGTCCCTGCACGGAGACCGGAGAATCAAGTCACCCCCCCGGGGCGCGGGCCGGTAGATTAAATGTCGGGTACCCGCCAACGCGGGCGCCAATAAATCATAAGATACCCCGCTACAGCGGGGTATCTAGTTTGCAGCCTTCGATTCGTAAGTTCGGATGAAAGACCGGATCCTTCAGACCGTGGCCAGTTTGCTCGGCGCACACGAGTTACGCGGCAAGCGCCTGTGCGTCGGCCTGAGCGGAGGCGTTGACTCCGTGGTGCTGATGGATACGCTGGACCGCCTGCGTGCCGAGTTCCAACTGGTGCTGTCGGCTGTGCATGTGAATCACCGAATCAGCCGTCACGCCGATGAATGGCAGATGTTCTGCGAAACCTTCTGCAAGGCCAGAGGGGTCGACCTGACCGTCCGCCAGGTCACCGTCACCGATGACGGCAGCGGCATCGAGGCCTCGGCGCGGGCGCTGCGTCACCAGGCTTATGCCACCATCGATTGCGATTTCATCGCGCTGGCGCATCATCTCGACGACCAGGCCGAAACGTTCCTGTTGCAACTGCTGCGCGGAGCCGGCCCCAAGGGGCTCGCCGGTATGCCGACATTCAGGGAGGGCAGAAACGGCATGCCCCCCTTACTGCGCCCGCTGCTGGCCATACGCCGCCACGAGATCGAAAGCCACGCGAGGGCGCGCGCGCTTGCCTGGGTGGACGACGACAGTAATACCGACTCGCGCTTTGACCGCAATTTCCTGCGCAATGACGTGTTGCCCTTGCTCGAATCCCGGTTTCCCGGCTATCGCGAGACGCTGGTCCGCGCCAGCCGGAATCTCGCCGATGACCTGATCCTCGCCACGGATCTCGCAGCGCTGGACGCAGGGGACGCCCGGGCGGAGTCGGTGTCCGTCGAACTGCTGCGCCGATTGTCCGATGCACGAGCCCTGAATGTATTGCGCCATCTTTTCTCCCGCCGCAATCTGCCGATGCCCCAGCGAAGCATGCTGGAGGAGGCGTTGCGCCAGAGCCGGGAAGCGCGGGCGGATGCGGAGATGCGTGTTGATTTTGGCGGCTACGCCTTGCGCTGCTATCGCGGTGAAGTGGAACTGGTCGGCGAGCAGCCAAATCCCGCCGCGGGATGGCGGGCCCAGTGGGACGGCAAGCAAGTGTTGCTGCTGCCGGACGGAATGGGCAGCCTGCATCCGCACCCGGTGGTCGGGTCCGGCATTGCCACGCGCCACTTCCTCGAACAGGACGCCGTCGTACGCGGCCGCAGCGGGGGGGAGACGATGCGCCCCGCGCAGAACCGGTCCAACCGGAGCCTGAGAAACCTGTTGCAGGAAAGCGCGGTACCGCCATGGGAGCGCACCCGAATGCCGTTGCTGTTTTTTGGCGAGAGCCTGGCCTGGGTGCCCGGGATCGGCGTTGCGGCGGAATTTCGCGCCGGCAGCTCGGAATCCGGCGTCGAGCCGCAATGGGAGCGCGCCTGATTCCAGTTTTGCGAACCTTCAGCGCGCTGGAACCATCACCGCGGTGATGCCGATTTTTTTCAGTTTCGTCAGCGCCTGTTCCGCCTCCCGCCTGTCCTGGTAAGGGCCCAGATGCACTCGTGTTTCAACCTTGGCCCGGATTCCCGCCTTGGCCAGCCTTTGCTGCAGGGATCGCGCATTGTCCGGCGACGTGAAAACGCCGGCCTGGACGAAATACGATGCGCTGCCTGCTATGGCTGGTGGCAAGGTTCGCGGTACGCCGACTGAAGGTACCGGCCTGTCTGCCTCATTCACCACCACGGGAGGCGGCGGCGGATCCGCCAACTGGACCTGGGTGGTTGCTGCCGAAGTCTCGGGAGTGGCGGGTGGGGGCGGCGCGATCAAAGCCTGCGAAGGTTCGTGGGGTGGCGAAAAGGTCCCGGGACGCTCCCGCATTTGCTCTACTGCAACCAGTCCGGCAACGGCGAGTCCGATCAGCACTGCGGCGATGAGCAGACGGTGCCGGGTGCCCCGTTTCGGGTCTGCGGCGGACGGGGGGTTGGCCGGCGCGGTCAAGTTCTTCTCCCTTCAATCTTTTTTCCTGATACGACCGGATCGTATCACCGATTGAAGAGGTGCCCCGCAGAGGCCTGTGGGCCGGTTTTTGGCAAGGTCCCGGGGAAATCCGTTCCTTTCACCCGAGGGCCATGCTATCCTTATGAATTGTCGTAACAAACTAAACCTAGTGGAGAGTTTTGAATGGCTGTTGAACGTACCCTTTCGATCATCAAACCCGATGCGGTGGCCAAGAACGTGATCGGTCAGATCTATTCGCGCTTCGAAGGCAGCGGCTTGAGGATCGTCGCGGCGAGGATGCTGCAGCTGTCGCGCGCGGAGGCGGAAGGCTTCTACGTAGTGCACCGGCAGCGCCCGTTCTTCAACGACCTGGTGAATTTCATGATCTCCGGGCCTGTCATAGCACAGGTGCTTGAAGGAGACAGTGCGATCCAGAAGAATCGCGACCTGATGGGGGCGACCGATCCGAAGAAGGCGGCCAAGGGTAGCATTCGCGCCGATTTCGCCGACAGCATCGATGCCAATGCCGTGCACGGCTCGGATGGCACCGAAACCGCCGCTATCGAAATTGCCTATTTTTTTCCAACGCTGAACATCTATTCGCGCTGATGGCGGTAAACCTGCTCGACTACGACGCTGAACGGCTCGCCGGTTTCTTCTCGGAGATCGGAGAGAAGCCATTTCGCGCGCGGCAGGTGATGCGCTGGATCCATCAGTTCGGTGCGGCCGATTTTGCCGCCATGAGCGACCTTTCCAAGGGACTGCGCAGCAAGCTGCTTGATACGGCCGCCATCACGCCGCCCCAGGTGCTTGCCGATTCCACCGCGGCGGACGGTACCCGCAAATGGCTGCTGTCGGCTGGTGCCGCGAACGGCATCGAAACGGTGTTCATCCCGGAAACGGGGCGCGGCACGCTTTGCGTTTCCTCCCAGGTCGGCTGTGCGCTCGAGTGCGCGTTCTGTTCCACGGGACGCCAGGGTTTCAACCGCAACCTGTCGGTAGCGGAAATCATCGGCCAGTTGTGGTGGGCGAACCGGGCGCTCGGCGCCACACTCAGGAATGAGCGGGTGATCAGCAACGTTGTCATGATGGGCATGGGCGAGCCGCTGGCGAACTTTGACAATGTGGTCGCGGCGATGCGGATCATGCTGGACGACTACGGATACGGCCTCTCGCGCCGCCGCGTGACGCTATCGACCTCCGGCATCGTGCCCGCGATCGACCGCCTCGGCGAACAGCTGCCGGTTGCGCTTGCGGTTTCGTTGCACGCGCCGAACGACGAGCTCCGGGACCGGCTGGTGCCGATCAACAGGAAGTATCCGCTCAAGGAATTGATGGCAGCCTGCAAGCGCTACATCAAGGTGGCGCCTCGCGATTTCGTAACGTTTGAGTATGTGATGCTGGAAGGGGTGAACGACAGCGATGCGCACGCGCGCGAACTGATCGTACTCACGCAAGACGTGGGCTGCAAGTTCAACCTGATCCCCTTCAATCCGTTTCCGGATTCGGGATTCACGCGCTCCTCGCCCGGGCGCATTGCGGCATTCCGCGACATCCTCATGGAGGCCGGCCTGGTGACGACGACGCGCAAGACACGCGGCGAAGACATCAACGGCGCCTGCGGCCAGCTGGCGGGTCAGGTGCAGGACAAGACCCGTCGCAAGCTGCGGCGCGGCCTGGAGGCTTCCGCGTGATCCGGCTGCTCCTGTTGGTTTTCGCAGTCGCCATCTCCGGTTGCAATTCGACGGGAGGAAATTCCAATCCCGACTCCACGCGAACCGATTCGATGAGCCGTGCCCGTATCCATACGGAGCTTGGCATGGCCTACTATGGCAACAATCAGATGTCCGTTGCGCTGGAGGAATTCAAGGAAGCGCTGGCCGCGGACCCGAATTTCGCGCCGGCGCACAACCAGATCGGACTCGTTTACATGGCGCTAAACGAAGACAAGCTCGCGCAGCAGGCCTTCGAAAAGGCGCTGAAAATCGATCCGACCGATTCTTCGGCGAACAATAATTACGGCATGTTCCTTTGCCAGCGCAAGCGCGACAAGGAAGCCTTCAAGTACTTCATGACCGCGCTGAAGAATCCTCTCTATTCGACGCCGGAGAATACTTATACCAACGCTGGCATCTGCGCCTCGTTGCAGGGCGACGACGTGCGGGCCGAAGATTGGCTGCGTAAGGCGCTGGCGCTGCAGCCGAACCAGTCGCAGGCGCTTTATTACCTCGCCGAAATCTCGTTCAGGCGTGGCGAACTGAAGGCCGCGCGCAGCCTGCTGACCCGACACCTGCGGCTGGTGCAACCGTCGGCGGATGCGTTGTGGCTGGGTGCCCGCATCGAAAGCCGCCTTGGCGACAGTACCGCGCTGGCCAGTTACGGAACCCAGCTCAAGAATCGCTATCCGAACGCCGCGCAAACCAGGGCATTCAACGAGGGCAAGTTCCAATGAACGACGAGGCGTCCAGCGACCAGCCTGGCTCGCGCACCGATTCGGGTTCGGGCGCCGCCCTGCTGGCGGAGCGCCGTCGCCAGAACCTCAGCCTGGGCGATGTATCCCGCCAGCTCAAGCTTTCGGTCCGACAGGTCGAAGCGCTCGAGCGGGACGATTTTTCCGGTTATCAGGGCCCGGTATTCGTGCATGGATTCATCCGCAACTACGCCAAGTTGCTGGCACTCGATCCCGTCCCACTGATTCGCGCCGCCGATCTCCTGCTGAATCCCGCGCCTGTTCAAGTCGAAGCCGGGCCCGGCCCTTTCCGCGTGAGGGACGCACCCAGCGGCGGCAAGTCGATGTGGCCGTTTGTCGCTGGAACTGTGGTCGTGGTGCTGGTCGCGGGCCTTATGTTCGTGAACCGCGGCGGCAACGAGCCCGAGGAGCCGCAGGTGCCGAAACCTCCGGCGGGCGAGCAACTCGCGGCTGTACCGGCCACCAATGAAAAGCGCCAGCCTGCCGCCAGGGCAGCCGACAAGCCGGTCGCGGGGAGGCCGGTCGTCGACAAGCCTGTTGCCGAAAAGCCCGTCACTGAAAAATCGAGCGCAGAAAAACCAGATCCGGAAAAGCAGCTCGAGGAGAGGGGCGCTGCCGAGAAACGCGTCGAAGCGCCTACACCCACCTCGCAGGCGAATCTGCCGAGGCCGATTTCCAGCTCGGAAGCGATGGAGACCGGGCCACGCATGAGCATACGCATGATCTTCGACCAGGATTCCTGGGTGGAGATCAAAGATCGCAGCGGTAATACCGTGTTCGGACAGTTGAACGCTGCGGGCACCCGCCGGAGCGCAAGCGGAGAACCGCCGCTGTCCATCGTGGTTGGCAATGCCGCAGGCGTCCGTCTTTTTCAGGGCGACAAGAGCATCGATCTGGCGCCCCACACGCGCGTGGATGTCGCGCGCCTGACCATTGAGTAACTCCGCTCGCGCCATGCCGGACTCATCGATCGTTAGGCGCCAGACTCGCCAGGCCCGCATTGCTGGTATCGCGGTCGGCGGCGGCGCGCCCGTCGTGGTTCAGTCCATGACGAATACCGATACGGCCGATGTCGATGCCACCGCAATCCAGGTCAGGCAACTCGCCGAATCAGGTTCTGAACTGGTCCGCATCACCGTCAATAGTGCCGAGGCGGCGGCTGCAGTTCCGCGCATCCGCGAACGGCTTGAACGCGACGGCTGCCGTGTGCCGCTGATCGGTGACTTCCATTTCAACGGGCACAAGCTGCTGACGCAGTACCCGGACTGCGCGAAGGCGCTCGACAAATACCGAATCAATCCCGGCAACGTCGGCCGCGGCTCGAAGCGTGACGAACAGTTTGCCGTGATGATCGAAACCGCCTGCCGCTACGACAAGCCGGTTCGCATCGGCGTCAACTGGGGCAGCCTGGATCCCGAGCTGCTCGGACGCGTAATGGATGAGAACGCGCGCCGGGCCGAACCGAAGGATGCCGCGGAAGTCATGCGCGAAGCGCTGATCGCTTCCGCGCTGGAGAGCGCCGCCAGAGCGGAGGAAATCGGCCTTCCGGGCGATCGCATCATCCTTTCCTGCAAGGTCAGCGGCGTACAGGACCTGATTGCCGTCTATGGCGAATTGTCCGCCGCCTGCGACTATCCCCTGCATCTGGGACTGACCGAGGCGGGCATGGGGTCGAAAGGCATCGTGGCCTCGACTGCGGCGCTTGCTGTCCTGCTGCAGCGAGGCATCGGAGACACCATCCGGATATCGCTGACGCCGGACCCGGGCGGTGACAGGTCGCGCGAGGTCATCGTTGCCCAGGAAATCCTGCAGACCATGGGCTTGCGTTCCTTTACGCCGATGGTGACGGCCTGCCCGGGTTGCGGGCGCACCACCAGCACCGTGTTCCAGGAACTTGCTGAAAAAATCCAATCTTACTTGCGCCGCCAGATGCCGGTTTGGCGCGGGCAATATGCCGGCGTCGAGGACATGCGGGTGGCGGTCATGGGCTGCGTGGTCAATGGCCCGGGCGAGAGCAAGCACGCCAACATCGGCATCAGCTTGCCGGGGTCGGGCGAAACGCCGGTGGCGCCGGTGTTTGTCGATGGCGTCAAGACGGTCACCCTGAAAGGCGAGCGCATCGCCGAGGATTTCCAGCGCCTGGTGGACGACTACGTGGTGAGCCACTATGGCCGCGCAGGCAGCCAACCCGCGCGCGCACCGGGTAACAGGGAATCGATGCAGGAGCCGGGCTGACGGCCGCGGCGGCATCCGGAAGAAACCAGATTCCATGACCCAGACGATCCAAGCCGTCCGCGGGATGAACGATATCCTGCCGGACCAGACCCCGCTGTGGGAGTTTTTCGAGGATTCCGTGCGCGGCTGGCTGGCGCAGTACGGCTATCGCAACATTCGCATGCCGGTCCTGGAAAAAACCGAACTGTTCGTGCGCTCCATCGGCGAAGTGACCGATATCGTGGAAAAGGAGATGTACAGCTTCGTCGACCAGCTCAACGGCGAAAGCCTGACGCTCCGGCCTGAAGGCACGGCTTCCTGCGTGCGCGCGGTGATCCAGCACAATCTCTTGTATGCCGGGCCGCAGCGCGTGTTCTATGCGGGACCGATGTTCCGGCACGAGCGGCCGCAGAAAGGCCGTTACCGGCAGTTTCATCAGATCGGCGTCGAGGCGCTCGGCTTCGCCGGCCCGGATGTGGACGCGGAACACATGATCATGGGCGCGCGCCTGTGGCGGCGGTTGGGACTGGACGGAATCCGGCTGGAGATCAATACCCTGGGCAATTCGGCATCGCGGGCACGTTTTCGCACACGGCTGATCGAATACCTCCAGGGCCACGAGGCAGCGCTGGACGAAGATGCCAGACGGCGCCTGCATTCGAATCCGCTACGGGTGCTCGACAGCAAGAATCCGGCAATGCAGGAACTGATCGCGGCCGCCCCCCGGCTGACGGACGACCTGGGCGACGAATCGATGCGCCATTTCGAGCAGCTCCAGGCCTTGCTGCGCAACGCGGGAGTCGAATTCCTCATCAATACCCGGCTGGTCCGCGGCCTCGACTATTACAATGACGTCGTTTACGAATGGACCACGACGCAACTGGGCGCGCAGGGAACGGTCTGCGCCGGGGGGCGCTACGACGGCCTGATTGAACAGATCGGCGGCAAGGCGGCACCGGCCTGTGGTTTCGCGATGGGTGTCGAGCGGCTTCTGGCGCTGATTACCGACGCCGAGCTGGTCCAGGCTGGCAAGGCGCTGGATGTCTATCTGGTGCATAGCGGCGAACAGGCCGCCGGGTTCGCCTGGAAGGTGGCTGAAACCTTGCGCGAGCAGGACGTTTCGGTCGCATTCCATTGCGGCGGCGGCAGTTTCAAGTCGCAGATGAAACGCGCCGATGCCAGCGGCGCTCGATTTGCCGTCATCGTCGGCGACGACGAGGCGGCGCGAGGCGTGATTTCGCTGAAACCGTTGCGGGAACTGAAAGACCAGGTACAGGTCAGTCCGGATGAAGCCGCGGGCCTCATCCGCAATGCGCCTGTTTCTCAACCAGCATGATTTGAATCAACTACTGCAGAAGACCTACAACATGGCATTCGATTTGGAAGAGCAGGAACAGATAGACGCCCTCAAGCAGTTCTGGAGGCAGTATGGCGGCCTGATCATCGCGCTGGTCATCGCGGCACTGGCAACTTTCGGCGGTATACGGGGCTGGAAGTATTACCAGCAGGGCAGGTCGGAAGACGCATCCGCGCTGTTCATTAAACTCGACGAGGCGAGCCGCAAAAACGATGTCGGCGAAGTTCGAAAACTCGGTGCCGAACTGGTAGACAAGTACGCCTCGACGGCATATGGACCGATGGCGGCGCTGGTACTGGCGCGGACGAACCACGACAGCGGGGATGCCGCTGCCGCTGCGACCCAGTTGCAGTGGACGATCGACCAGGCCCGTGACGAGGAGACCGTTGCTCTGGCGAGGCTCCGGCTGGCGGGGATTCGCCTCGACGAGAAGAAATTTGAAGAGGCGCTGAAGCTGCTCGATGGCAGACACAGTGAACCTTTGGCTTCGCTGTATGCGGACCTGCGCGGCGATGTGCTCGTGGCGCAGGGCAAGACGGACGAGGCTCGCGCCGCCTATAAGGCCGCGCTCGAGAAAAGCGCACCCACCAGCAACTACCGCAATCTGGTCCAGATCAAGCTCGACGCCCTGGGGCAGGGCAAGTGACCGGAAGGACGCCCGTGCTGCGGCTCGCCGCGGCGAGTTTGCTTTTCGCCTTGCTGGCGGGCTGCGGCAGCAAGGGCCCAAAGCCGGCTCCGCTGGTCGATTTCAAACCCACCGCCCAGCTACGCGTTGACTGGCGTGCCAATGTGGGCGACGGGGGCCGTTACCTATTTTCGCCGGCGGTCTACCAGGGAAGCGTATTCGCGGCCGGAAGCAACGGTGACCTCGTGCGGCTGGATGCAGCCACCGGCAAGCCGGTTTGGCGCGTCAATACCAGGGCGCCATTGTCGGGCGGCGTCGGTGTTGGCGATAACCTGGTCCTGGTCGGTTCCGCCAAGGGCGTAGTCCTTGCCTACGATCTGGACGGCAAGCCCCTGTGGCAGTCGACGGTTTCGAGTGAAGTGCTGAGTTCGCCCCAGGCATCGGGAGAATTCGTCGTCGTGCGCAGCGGAGACAATCGGATATTTGGGCTGGACGCTCGCGACGGTTCGCGTCGCTGGGAATACCAGACGGTGACTCCGCCGCTGACGCTACGGGCGAATCCGGGCGTCGCCATCATCGAGAATTTCGTAATGGCGGGCATGCCGGCCGGAAAGCTGGTGGTGCTCGGTCTGGCCAATGGCGGCGTGGTGTGGGAAACCGTCGTGGCGACGCCCAAGGGGGACAATGAACTCGAGCGCATCACCGACATCGCCGGCCAGCCGCTGGTCGAGAAGAACAAGGTGTGCGCGGTGACCTACCAGGGCCGGGCCGCGTGCTATGAAACGGAGAAGGGCAGCCAGTTGTGGGCGCGTCCGGCATCGAGCGCCGGACGCCTTGCCCTCGACGACCTCAGCATTTATCTGTCCGACGACGTCGGCTCCGTGGTCGCACTGGACAAGAATGCGGGAACCAGTGTCTGGAAACAGGATAAGCTGTCTTACCGCAACCTGAGTTCGCCACTTGTTTTCAACGACTACATCGTAGTCGGCGACTTCGAGGGGCAGGTACATTTTCTCAACTTCGAGGACGGATCGTTCGCCGCGCGGATTGCCACAGATGGCAGCGGCATCACCACGGCCCCCCGGCTGCTGGGCGAAAAGGTGCTGGTTCAGACCCGCGAAGGCGGCCTGTATGCGATCTCCCTCAGGCGGGGTAAGGCGAAGTAAGCGCCATCGCCGGACTCCCGACCGCCCCCCAATTTCTTCTCTAGATGAAACCCACCCTCGTCCTTGTCGGTCGGCCGAACGTCGGCAAGTCGACCCTGTTCAACCGCTTGACACGGTCACGTGCGGCGCTGGTAGCGGACATCCCGGGCCTGACCCGTGACCGCCACTACGGCCACGGTGTTCAAGGCGACAAGTCGTTTCTCGTGGTGGACACGGGCGGTTTCGAACCAGTGGCGAAGTCCGGTATTTACATGGAAATGGCCCGCCAGACCATGCAGGCCGTGGACGAAGCCGATGCCATTCTAATGATGGTCGATGCACGGCAGGGTCTGACGCCGCAGGATCGCGCTATCGCTACCGAATTGCGCAAGAGCGGCCGCCGTCTGTGGCTGGTGGTGAACAAGGCGGAAGGCCTGGCGCAGGAGAATGCGGCTGCCGATTTTCACGAACTGGGTCTCGGCCAGCCGCTGGCGGTGTCGGCTGCGCATGGCGAAGGATTGCACGACCTGCTTGACCTCATACTCGAGGAATTCCCTGACGATGCAGCATCCGCGCAGGAAGCGGACAAGCATCCGAAGATTGCGGTGATTGGCCGACCGAACGTCGGCAAATCCACGCTGGTGAATACCTGGCTCGGCGAGGAGCGCATGATCGCCTTCGACCAGCCCGGCACCACGCGCGATAGCATTTACATCGATTTCGAACGCGGCGGCAAGGCGTACACGCTAATCGATACCGCGGGCGTGCGGCGGCGTGGAAAAATCGAGGACGTTGCCGAGAAATTTTCCGTCATCAAGACCCTGCAGGCGGTCGAGGATGCCAATGTCGTGGTACTGGTCCTGGACGTTACGCAGGACATATCGGACCAGGATGCGCACTTGGCGGGCTTCGCCCTGGAGGCCGGTCGTGCGCTGGTGGTGGCTGTGAACAAATGGGATGCGGCCGGCGAGGAAGCGCGCGAGAAGGCCCTCCGTGACTACGAGCGCAAGCTCAACTTCCTGGATTTTGCGCCGGTGCATCATGTTTCCGCGCGTGCCGGCAGCGGCGTGCCGGCGCTGTTGAAATCGGTGGACGTCGCGTACGCCTCCGCGATGGCCAAGCTGTCGACGCCGCGTTTGACCCGGGTCCTCCAGGCGGCCGTGCAGAAACAGTCACCGCCGCGTGCCGGAATGTCGCGTCCCAAGATGCGCTATGCACACCAGGGAGGAATGAATCCGCCATTGATCATGATCCATGGTAATGGCCTCGACAACGTGCCCGACAGCTACCGACGCTATCTGGAACGCAGCTTTATGAGCGCCTTCAAACTTCGGGGCACACCAGTAAAGGTATTCTTCAAAAAGCAGGGCTCGAATCCTTTTGCCAATCGCAAGAAGACCTGAGAAAACAAGGATATTTCGCGGGATGGTATTGCACAGTAAAATCCAGTAGAGTAAATCTGGGTCAATAACTAGAACAAAGGAGCAGCCATGAGCGCGAAAGGGCAATTGTTACAAGACCCGTTCTTGAATGCGTTACGCAAAGAGCATGTACCGGTATCGATCTATCTGGTAAACGGCATCAAGCTGCAAGGACAGATCGAATCATTCGACCAGTATGTGGTTCTCCTGAAGAACACGGTAACGCAGATGGTCTACAAGCACGCGATTTCGACTGTGGTACCCGGGCGTCCGGTGAACTTGTCTTTGGAGCACGGGTCCGAAGACTGAGTGATCGTTCCCGTCATCCGCCAGTTTGTCTTCGCTTCCTTTCAGGATCCGGCGCATTGCGCTGGCTCGGGGGTTCGTAGCATGCCGCAACCTTGAAATCCCCTGATGCTTGAACGCCCGCGCCACGGTGACCGCGCCATTCTGGTCAACCTCGATTTCGGGGATACCGATTTCGCCGAGTCGCTTGAGGAAATCCGCCGGCTCGCCGCCAGCGCGGGCGTGGAAACGCTGGCTGTCGTCAAAGGTAAGCGCCAGCGGCCTGATTCCGCGCTGTTCGCCGGTACCGGCAAGGTCGAGGAGGTCGCCGGGCTGGTCGAATCCACCGGCGCATCGCTGGTGCTGTTCAATCACGATCTGTCCCCGGGGCAGCAGCGCAATCTCGAGAAACGCTTGAACTGCCGGGTAGTCGACCGCAGCAGCCTGATACTCGACATCTTCGCCCAGCGCGCACGCTCGCACGAAGGCAAGCTGCAGGTGGAACTGGCGCAGCTCGAACACCTGTCCACGCGGCTGGTACGCGGCTGGACACACCTTGAACGCCAGAAAGGTGGTATCGGCTTGCGCGGTCCAGGCGAAACTCAGCTGGAAACCGACCGCCAACTGCTTCGCAAACGGGTAAAGGTGCTCAAGGACAAGCTTGCGACCGTGCTCACGCAGCGGCAGACGCAGCGGCGTGCGCGGACGCGTCGGCAGCAGACGCTTTCGGTGTCGCTGGTCGGTTATACGAACGGGGGCAAATCGACGCTATTCAATCGTCTCACTCACAGCGATGCGTACGCGGCGGATCAGTTGTTCGCCACGCTGGACACGACTTCACGCCGCATCAACAGCGGCGGCAAGGGCGAGATAGTGCTCTCCGATACCGTGGGATTCATCCGCAACCTGCCGCATACCCTGGTGGCGGCATTCAGCGCCACCCTCGAGGAAACCGTTCACGCGGATCTGCTGCTCCACGTGGTGGATGCGGCGAGTCCAGCGCGCGACGACCAGATTGCCGAAGTTAACAAGGTGCTGCACGAAATCGGTGCGGACACAGTGCCCCAGATCAAGGTATTCAACAAGATCGATCTGGCAGGCCGGCAGCCGGGGGTCGAACGCGGCGAATATGCTAGAATCGCAGCCGTTCGCGTGAGCGCGCGGACCGGCGCCGGCATCGATGAACTGCGTTCGCTTTTGTGCAATCTGCACGAGGCGCAACCGGTCGCGAAGGGCCTCGCCGCAGCCTGACCGAATTATCTCTCCGGACTGTCAAACGAAAGTAACCACCGATGGCATTGAATGATCCCAATTGGGGAAAGCGCGGCAACGACGGCCCGCCCGACCTCGATGAACTGTGGCGCCGCCTGAACCAAAGACTGAACTCCATGTTCGGCGGCAAGGGCGGAGGAGCCGCGCCGCAGGTTCCCAGCGGACGGCAGATGGGCGGCGGACTCGGTCTGCTGCTCATCATCGTCCTTCTCGTATGGCTCGCCAGCGGGTTCTACATCGTGGACGCCCCGCAGCGTGGCGTCGTGCTGCGCTTCGGCAAGTACGTCGAGACCACGCAGCCGGGGCCACGCTGGCACCTGCCTTGGCCCATGGAGTCAGCGGAAGTTGTCAACGTTTCCGGCAACCGGTCGGTCGAAATCGGCTATCGCAACAACGTCAAGAGCAAAGTTCTCAAGGAGTCGCTGATGATCACGGACGACGAGAACATCATCGATATCCAGTTCGCCGTGCAGTACGTGCTCAAGGACCCTGAAGACTACCTGTTCAACAACCGCGACCCCGACGCCACGGTGATGCAGGCCGCGGAGTCCGCTATCCGCGAAGTGGTCGGCAAGAGCAAGATGGATTTCCTGCTCTACGAGGGCAAAGAGCAGGTTACAACCAGCGTGCGCAAGCTGATGCAGGACATCATCGACCGCTACAAGACCGGCATCACCATCAGCCGCGTCACAATGCAGGATTCGCAAGCGCCGGAACAGGTGCAGGCCGCGTTTGATGACGCGGTCAAGGCCGGCCAGGACCGCGAGCGCCAGAAAAACGAGGCTCAAGCCTACGCCAACGACATCATCCCCAAGGCTCGCGGCAGTGCCTCGCGCCTGATGCAGGAAGCCGAGGGCTACAAGCAGAGCGTGATCGCCAATGGCGAGGGCGAGGCTTCACGCTTCAGGCAGGTCGTAACCGAATACAACAAGGCGCCGAGCGTGACCCGCGATCGCCTCTATCTCGACACCATGCAACAGATTCTTTCCAATTCCAGCAAGATCGTCGTCGACCAGAAATCGGGTGGGAATCTGCTTTATCTTCCGCTCGACAAGCTGATGCAGAACGCGGTGACGGATCCGGCTGCCAAGCCGGTGACGTCGGAAAACGTCGTACCGGCGCAGCCACCCGCGGACGCATCGCCGCGCTCGCGGGACGCGTTCCGCAGCCGTGACCGGGAGGCGCGATGAAAGCCAGCATAAGCACGATCCTGATCAGCATCGTCGTCCTACTGGTGGTCGCCAGCATGAGCCTGTTCACGGTGGACCAGCGCCAGAACGCCATGGTGTTCCGGCTGGGCAAGATCGTAAGCGTCAAGACCAGCCCCGGGCTGTACTGGAAGCTGCCGCTGGTCGACAACGTGCGCTTCTTCGATGTCCGCATCCTGACTCTGGATTCAGACGAACCGGAGCGCTTCATCACCTCGGAGAAAAAGCCGGTGCTGGTGGACTCGTTCGTCAAGTGGCGCATCGTTGACGTGAAGCAGTATTACAACAGCGTCAGGGGTGACGAGGCTCTGGCGCGGATCCGCCTGATGCAAACCGTTAACGACAATCTGCGCGCCGAGTTTGGCAAGCGCACCGTACACGACGTGGTTTCCGGCGAGCGATACCAGATCATGGAGCTGATGCGGGAAAGGGCCGACCAGGATGGCCGCACCATTGGTGTCCAGGTTCTTGATGTCCGCCTAAAACGCGTGGACTTCACGCCAGAAGTCAGTGAATCGGTTTATAGCCGGATGGTGGCGGAGCGAAAACGCGTGGCCAACGAACAGCGCTCGCTCGGTTTTGCAGAGTCTGAAAAAATTCGCGCCGATGCCGAACGGCAGCGCTCTGTCATCATTGCTGAAGCCTACCGGGATGCCCAGCGCATCAAGGGTGACGGCGATGCCAAGGCTTCGGCGATCTATGCACGCGCCTTCCAGCAGAGCCCGGAGTTCTATGCTTTTTACCGCAGCCTCGAAGTCTATCGCCAGAGTTTCAAGAACAAGGGCGACCTGCTGATCCTGGAACCAAGTTCCGACTTCTTCAAGTACCTGAAGAGCCCCACTGGCCGCGGCCGATAGCGCACTGCGCGTGATGCAGCGGAATATCAGGGTGCCACGCGGTTGCTTGCGGGAGGGGCGGTCAGAAAGCGGGAAGGGGGGGAATGGACGGTCACACGGGTACCCTGCTGATGGCGGTTGCACTCATGCTGATCATCGAGGGGTTGCTGCCGTTTCTGCTCCCATCGGTCTGGCGCGACGCATTTCGCCGGCTTATCGAAATGTCCGACGGACAAATCCGTTTCGTCGGATTATCCTCGATGTTGGCCGGCCTTCTGCTTTTTATGACGACTTAGCCGAACATAGCCGCTTTGTCCGCGCGCGATGGCCTAGCGGACGTCAACTAGCGTAATTGGCGATCATGCAGAAGTGGCTGCTACCTGAATATATCGAGGACATCCTGCCCGCCGAGGCTGGACGGGTAGAGCGTCTGCGCCGGCGTATCCTCGACCTGTTCCATGTATTCGGCTACGAGCTGGTGGTGCCGCCGATGCTGGAGTATCTCGATTCCTTGCTTACGGGCACCGGCCACGATCTCGACCTGAAGACCTTCAAGCTCGTGGACCAGCTTTCCGGACGCATGCTGGGTCTGCGCGCCGACATCACGCCGCAGGTGGCCCGCATCGACGCGCATCTGTTAAACCGCGAGGGCGTCACCCGGCTGTGTTATGCGGGCACGGTATTGCACACCCAGCCATCTGGACTTTTGCGCACCCGCGAACCGATGCAGATTGGCGCCGAGATCTACGGGCACGCCGGGCTGGAGAGCGACATCGAGATCCAGACCCTGATGCTGGGCGCGCTCAGGGCGGCGGGCCTGGACGGCATTCATCTCGACCTCGGCCACGTCTCGGTGTTCCGCGCGCTTGTAACCCGCGGCAATGTGCCGGCCGAGAAGGAGGCGGACTTGTTCCAGGTCCTCCAGGCCAAGGACGTAGCCGCGCTGCGGGCACTTTCGACGGGGCTCGACGGAAGGACGCGCGAAGCCCTGATGCTCCTGCCTGAACTCTATGGCGGTGCAGAAGTCCTGGATATCGCGCGCAAGCGTCTGCCCGGCTACCCGGAACTGCTCGCCTGCCTCGACCTGCTGCAGGCAATCGGCAGGCAGCTGAATGGCGAGGTCGGTGAACTGTGTTTCGATCTCGCCGAGCTGCGCGGTTATCACTATCACAGCGGCGTCGTCTTCGCTGCATATGCCGGCGGCCGTCCCGAGGCCATCGTGCGCGGTGGCAGATACGACGAGGTGGGGCGCGCGTTCGGGCGAGCCCGTCCGGCGACGGGTTTTACCATGGACCTGCGCGAGCTCGCGGCGATGGGCAACGGCGACGAGAAGCCGCAACGCGTGCTGGCACCGCATGTTCCGGAAGACAAAGCCTTGCAGGCGGAAATCCGGCGATTGCGCGGGGCAGGATCGGTTGTTATCGTCGACCTGCCAGGACACGACGGCAGCCGCGCCGAACTCGGTTGCGAAAACCGGCTGGTCCGCAGCGGCAGTGCCTGGAAAGTCGAATGAGGAATTCATGAACCCGAGGTGGCAATGGCGCGCAATGTAGTCGTGATCGGCACTCAGTGGGGCGATGAGGGCAAGGGCAAGATTGTCGACTGGCTGACTGACCACGCCCAGGGCGTGGTGCGTTTCCAGGGCGGGCACAATGCCGGCCATACGCTGGTCATCGAGGGTCGCAAACAAATCCTTCGCCTGATTCCTTCGGGAATCCTGCGCAAGGGCGTGAACTGTTACATCGGCAACGGCGTCGTGCTGTCGCCGATCGCATTGCTGCAGGAGATTGCCGAACTAGAAGCCGCTGGCGTTGACGTGCGCTCGCGGCTGAAGATCAGTGAGGCCTGTCCCCTGATCCTCGCGTATCACATTGCCATCGACCAGGCGCGCGAAACGGCAAAAGGCGAAGGCAAAATTGGTACCACCGGGCGTGGAATCGGGCCTGCCTACGAAGACAAGGTCGCGCGGCGCGCAATCCGGCTGCAGGACCTGTTCCTGCCGGACCGCTTCGAGTCCAAGTTGCGCGAAGTGCTGGACTTCCATAACTTCGTGCTGACCCAGTACCTGAAAGCGAAGCCGGTAGATTTTGCGCAGACCCGCGATGAAACGCTGGTGCTGGCAGAGCAGTTGCGGCCGATGGTCGCGGATGTGCCCCGGTCTTTGTACGAGGCGAGCCGGGCGGGGAAAAATCTTCTCTTCGAGGGTGCCCAGGGAACTTTGCTGGACATCGATCACGGCACCTATCCGTTCGTGACTTCCAGCAATTGCGTGGCGGGCGCGGCGGCGGCGGGCAGCGGCGTGGGCCCGCAGATGCTGCACTATGTGCTTGGCATCACCAAGGCTTACACGACACGGGTGGGCTCGGGCCCGTTCCCGACCGAACTGAACGACGATACGGGCGAACAACTGCGCACGCGGGGTCGTGAATTCGGTTCGGTAACCGGCCGGCCGCGCCGTTGCGGGTGGTTCGATGCAGCGGCATTGAAGCGCTCGGTCCAGATCAACGGGGTATCCGGCCTTTGCGTCACCAAACTCGACGTACTGGACGGTGTCGAAGCGCTGCAGGTCGGCATTGGCTATCGTGTCAACGGCGAAACCATCGACATCCTGCCGGCGGGCGCCGACGCGATCGAGAACTGCGAACCGATCTACGAGGAAATCCCCGGCTGGACCGAAAGCACGGTCGGCATCAAGCGGCTGGAAGATCTGCCGAAGGCGGCAAGAAATTACCTTAAACGTCTGGAGGAAACCTGCGGCGTGCCGGTCGACATGATTTCCACCGGCCCCGACCGCGAGGAAACAATCGTCCTGCGGCATCCGTTCAAGGCGTCGAAATAGACTGCCGCACGGACGGACTGCAGCAAGGATTGCGGGGAGCATTCAGACTGGTGCCGAGAAGAGGACTCGAACCTCCACAGTGTTGCCACCGCCAGGACCTGAACCTGGTGCGTCTACCAATTCCGCCATCTCGGCACGAGAGGGCGCAAAATGTAAATGGAAAGCGCTGCTTTGTCAACGAAACGGGCGCGTTTCCGGATCCGAACCCCATATGAAAACAACGAAAAAAACAAGTACGACCCCGCGTCCCGCCAAAGCACGCACTGGCAGTGTGCGCGCACGCGATCCTCATCTCGAGCGCGAACAATCGCGCTACGAAAATCCGCTCCCCAGCAGGGAATATATCCTCGATTTCCTGCTGGAACAGGGTGTGCCAGTTTCGGTGGAGCAGATCGTGGAGAAAATGTCGATTGCCGCGGGCGAATTGGAACCTTTCGAGCGCCGCCTGGCGGCGATGGAACGCGACGGCCAGATCATGCGCAACCGCAAGAACGCGATCTGCGTGGTCGAAAAACTTGACCTGGTGAAAGGCAAGGTTCAGGGGCATCCGGACGGATTCGGCTTTCTGATCCGGGACGTCAACGGCGACGATTTGTTCCTGAATGCCGGCGAAATGTCCAAGGTGATGCACGGCGATCGGGTCGTGGCGCGTGAAGGCGGCGTCAACGCCCGCGGCCGCCGCGAGGGTCACATCGTCGAGGTGCTGGAACGGGCCAACAGCAAAGTGGTCGGCCGCTTCCTTAACGAACATGGCATTGGCGTTGTGGCGCCGGAAGACCGCCGCATCAGTCAGGACATCCTGATCCCCGCTGGCGGCAGCGGCGGTGCCAAGCCCGGGCAAGTAGTGGTCGTCGAAATCATAGAGCAGCCGCAGCGGCACGTAAAACCGGTTGGACGCATCATCGAAGTACTCGGCAACTACGCCGATCCCGGCATGGAGATCGAGATCGCCCTGCGCAAGCATGACCTGCCGCACGAATTCTCGAAGGAAGTCGAAAAACTCAGCGCGAAGTTCCCCGCCGGCGTCACGGAAAAAGACCTGCAGGGCAGGGTGGACATGCGCGGCCTGCCACTTGTGACCATAGACGGCGAAACCGCGAAAGACTTTGACGACGCCGTTTACTGCGAGCAAAAGGGCAAGGGATACAAGCTCTGGGTCGCCATCGCCGACGTCAGCCACTATGTCCGGGACGGCGATGCGCTCGACCGCGAGTCAAGGCTGCGCGGCAATTCTGTTTATTTCCCGCGCCGCGTGATTCCGATGCTGCCGGAAGTCCTCTCGAACGGACTGTGCTCGCTCAACCCGAAAGTCGACCGCTTGTGCATGGTCTGCGAGATGGATATCTCGGCGCGCGGCGAGATCGCGCGCTACAAGTTCTACCCGGCGGTGATGCATTCACGCGCACGTCTTACTTACACCCTGGTGGCCGAGATGCTGGGGAATCCGGAAGGGGAAGCGGCGCGCGCGATGCATGATCTGCTGCCGCACCTGAAGGACTTGCACGACCTCTACCAAGGCCTGGTCAAGGCGCGCTGGCAGCGCGGCGCCATCGATTTCGAAACCATCGAAACGCAGATGTTCTTCGACGATCAGGGCAAGATCGAACGAATCGTTCCGACCCAGCGCAACGATGCCCACCGCATCATCGAGGAATGCATGCTGGCCGCGAACGTCTGCGCCTCGGATTTCCTGGCGGTGCGCGAACACCCGGCGTTGTATCGCATCCATGAAGGCCCGACGCCGGAGAAACTGGCGGCACTGCGCGAATTCCTGCGCGAGTTCGGCCTGCAGTTGACCGGCGCAGAGGAGCCGCAGGCGAAGGACTATGCGCGCCTGCTGGAGACAGTGAAGCCGCGGCCCGACGTGCAGCTTCTGCAAACGGTGATGCTGAGGTCGTTGCGGCAGGCGGTGTACAGCCCCGATAACGTTGGCCACTTCGGTCTGGCGTACGACGCCTACACCCATTTCACTTCGCCGATCCGGCGTTATCCCGACCTTGTCATCCACCGCTCGATCAAGGCGGCGCTGGAGCACAAGCGATACGATCCGGGCAACTGGCATGAGCTCGGCGTGCATTGTTCCGAGACCGAGCGCCGTGCTGACGACGCGACGCGCGACGTCGAGGCCTGGCTCAAGTGTTACTACATGCAGGACCGCATTTCCGAGCGCTTCACCGGGACAGTCAGCGGCGTGGCCAGCTTCGGCGTGTTCGTCGCCCTGGACCAGGTGTACGTGGAGGGGCTCGTTCACATCTCGGAGCTGGGTGCGGACTATTTCCACTACGACGCTGCCAAGCATCAGTTGCTGGGCGAACGCAACGGAAGGCGTTTTCGCCTGGGCGATCGCATCTCGGTGGAGCTGGTGCGGGTCGACCTTGAGACTGCCAAGATCGACTTCGTGCTGGACGAAGGCAAGGGCGCAAAGGCGTGAGCGGACGGCGCATGATCTACGGGCTGCACGCCGTGACGGCCGCGCTGAAACGCAGGCCGGAGAGTGTCGTGGAATTGTTTGTCGATGCCGTCCGTCAGGATCCCCGGGCACGCCGGGTGGCGGACATGGGCAAGGCGGCAGGAGTGCACATGCACAGTGCCGACGGAAACCGGCTCGACGGTCTTGCCAAGGGCAGTCGCCACCAGGGCGTGGTGGCTTTCGTCGAGGAAATCGCGCCCGCAAGCTCCGTCGAGGAAGTCCTGGAGGATGCTGCTGAGCCGCCTTTGCTTCTGATTCTCGACGGGGTGCAGGATCCCCATAACCTCGGCGCGTGCCTGCGGGTTGCTGACGGGATGGGTGTTCACGCAGTTCTGGCTCCCAAGGACCGGGCGGTGGGGCTCAACCAGACCGTGCACAAGGTTGCTTCCGGAGCCGCTGAATCCGTCCCGTTCATTACCGTCACGAATCTGGCCCGCACGCTCCGGGACTTGAAAGATAAAGGAATTTGGGTCGTGGGCACGTCCGAGACCGGCGCGAAGACCGTCTACGATGCGAAACTGGCGGGCCCGCTCGCGCTTGTTCTGGGGGCTGAAGGAGAGGGATTGCGGCGGTTGACGAAAGAAACCTGCGACGAGCTCATCGCCATACCGATGCTTGGGCAGGTCGAAAGCCTGAACGTATCGGTGGCAGCCGGAATTTGCCTTTACGAGGCTCGGCGGCAGCGCCGGATCGCCTGATCCGGGGCCTTAAGCCCTTGAGAACCCGTAAATATGCTTGAGGCGCGAATCCTCCCGCTGATACAATCGCCAGTTAGCTTCGGTGGTTTTTCCAGCAAGCTGCTGGGTTCAAATTGCCGAGGCAATTCGCACGCTTGCCAAGTATGGGTGCCCGGTTTCGGGGTCCGGCAGGCGGAGGCTTAACCCTTACAGGAGAATTTCATGTCGGTCACCATGCGCCAAATGCTGGAAGCGGGCGTCCATTTCGGACATCAAACCCGTTACTGGAATCCCAAGATGGCACCTTATATCTTCGGCCATCGCAACAAGATCCACATTATCAACCTGGAAAAAACCCTCGTCATGTACCAGGACGCGGTGAAGTTCGTGAAGCAGCTGGCGTCGAACAAGGGCAACATCCTGTTCGTCGGCACCAAGCGCCAAGCCCGTGAAATCATCCGGGAGGAAGCGCTGCGTGCCAGTACCCCCTTCGTGGACTACCGCTGGCTGGGGGGCATGCTGACGAACTTCAAGACCGTCAAGCAGTCCATAAAGCGGCTGCGGGAGCTGGAGCAGATGGTGCAGGACGGGTCGATCGAGAAGCTGTCGAAGAAAGAGCAACTCACCTTCCAGCGTGAGATGGTCAAGCTCGACCGCAGCCTCGGGGGCATAAAAGAAATGAACGGCCTGCCGGATGCGTTGTTTGTCATCGACGTCGGCTACCAGAAGGGCGCGATCACAGAGGCGAGCAAGCTGGGCATCCCAGTGGTTGGCGTGGTGGACACGAACCATTCACCCGACGGCGTGGACTACATCATTCCGGGCAATGACGATGCGAGCCGGGCCGTACGCCTGTATGCACGGGGTATCGCCGATGCGATCCTCGAAGGCCGCAGCCAGATCATCAAGGAAATCGTCAGCGATGAATTTGTGGAAGTGGACAGCACCGAGGAACAGGCAACAGCCTGATCCCGACGGGCGGTAAAAAAAGGGGCGCACGCCCCTTTTTTTTAAGCTGAAATTTCCAGGCCGGGTTGTCCGGGCTGGAGTTTGCAAATACCAGCGGGCCAGCGAAAAAACAGTCGCGGCGCGCGACAGAACCAGGAGTGGCGAGGAAATGGCGGAAATCACCGCAGGCATGGTCAAGGAACTGCGCGAGCGCACCGGGCTCGGCATGATGGAATGCAAGAAGGCGCTGGAAGAAGCCGGTGGCGACATGAAAAAAGCCGAGGACCTGCTGCGCATCAAGAGCGGCGCCAAGGCGGGCAAGATGGCCGGCCGCGTCGCAGCCGAAGGCGCCATCGGTGTCTATGTGTCGACCGACCGCATGCTGGGGGCGCTGGTCGAAGTGAATTGCGAAACGGACTTCGTGGCCAAGGATGAGAACTTCACCGGTTTGGTCAAGGCTGTTGCCGAACTGGCTGCGGTGAAGGGAATCACGGACGTGGAAGCCCTCGGCCAGGCGCAACTGCCGTCCGGCCCGACCGTGGAAGCGGCGCGCCAGGCGCTGGTCATGAAACTCGGCGAAAACATGAGCCTGCGCCGGGTCGCGGTGTACAAGGCCAGGGGCAATCTGGCGCATTACCTGCACGGCACACGGATCGGAGTAATGCTCGACATCGAAGGCGGCGACGATGCGCTGGGCAAGGATCTCGCCATGCACATCGCCGCGTCGAAGCCAATTTCGGTTTCGAAGGATCAGGTGTCCTCTGAGCTGATTTCGCGCGAGCGCGAGATCGCCAGGGCGCGTGCCCTCGAATCCGGCAAGCCCGCCAACATCGTCGACAAGATCGTCGATGGCAGCGTCCAGAAGTACCTGGCGGAAGTCACCCTGCTGGGGCAGCCTTTCGTCAAGGACGACAAGCTTACGGTCGAAAAGCTTCTGGCCTCGAAATCCGCGAAAGTGCATGCGTTCACGCTGTTCGTCGTTGGCGAGGGCATTGAGAAGAAGACCACCGATTTCGCCGCGGAAGTCGCGGCCCAGGTTGGTCAGGCGAAGAAGGACGAGAAGAATCCGCAGCCCAACTGAGCCGCGTCGATGAAGCCTGCCTATAAGCGCATCATGCTCAAGCTGTCGGGCGAGGCCCTGATGGGCGACGATGCTTATGGCATCAATCGCGAGACCATCGATCGCATCGTTTCGGAGGTGAAGGAAGTCGCCGGTCTCGGGGTCGAAGTGGGCGTGGTTATAGGCGGCGGCAATATTTTCCGGGGCGTGGCGCCCGGTGCCGCGGGCATGGACCGCGCGACTGCCGACTATATGGGCATGCTGGCAACGGTAATGAACGCCCTGGCACTTCAGGATGCCATGCGCCGTCATGGCCTGAAGAGCAGGGTGCAATCGGCGCTCAACATCGAGCAGGTCGCGGAGCCTTACATCCGGGGCAAGGCGATACGCTACCTGGAAGAAGGGCGCGTGGTGATATTCGCCGCGGGCACCGGCAATCCTTTCTTCACCACTGATACCGCAGCGGCACTACGCGGCATGGAGATGAATGTGGACATCGTGATCAAGGCGACCAAGGTCGATGGCGTCTACACGGACGATCCGAAAACCCATCCGGATGCCATGCGCTACCAGCGCATCAGCTTCGACGAGGCGATCGTGAAGAAGCTCAAGGTGATGGACGCGACGGCTTTGACACTGTGCCGCGACCAGAAGCTTCCGATCTGCGTGTTCAACATTTTCAAGGCGGGAGCGCTGAGGCGCGTGGTTCTGGGCGAAGATGAAGGGACGTTGGTCCATGCCTGAGAATCCGAAGGAGGATTGAAACCATGGCAATTGCAGATGTAAAGAAGTCCGCGGAGCAGAAAATGCAGAAGTCGCTGGAGACGCTGCGGGCCGATCTCGGCAAGGTACGCACGGGACGCGCCCATACCGGCATCCTCGATCACATCCACGTCGACTACTACGGAAACCCGACACCGCTCAATCAGATCGCGAACGTGTCGCTGCTGGACGCGCGCACAATCAGCGTCACGCCCTGGGAAAAGAAAATGATGGCGGCGATCGAAAAGGCGATCCGTGATGCGGACCTCGGACTCAATCCTGCCTCCATGGGCGACCTTATCCGCGTGCCGATGCCGGCGCTGACCGAAGAACGCCGCCGGGACCTGACTAAAGTGGTGAGGGGCGAAGCTGAGAATGCCCGGGTTGCGGTACGCAACATCCGCCGCGATGCCAACAACGCGCTCAAGGAATTACTCAAATCCAGGGTGATCTCCGAAGACGACGAGCGTCGCGCACAGGACGACGTGCAGAAGCTTACCGATCGCCACATTGCCGAGATCGACAAGGCGCTGGTGGCCAAGGAAGCGGATCTAATGGCGGTCTAAGGGGCCTACATGTTCGCAAGCTCGACCATCAACATTCCGGCAGCGCGCAAGGTGCCGCGCCATATAGCCATCATTATGGATGGCAATGGCCGCTGGGCCAGGAAGCGTTTCCTGCCGCGGGTTGCGGGCCACCGGCGCGGGCTCGATGCCGTGCGCGCCGTCACCAAGGCCTGCGTTACCGAGAAGGTCGAGTATCTGACGCTGTTTGCGTTCAGCAGCGAGAACTGGCGGCGTCCCAAGGACGAAGTCTCGTTCCTGATGGAACTGTTCGTCATGGCACTGGAGCAGGAAGTTGCCAAGCTGCACGACAACGAGATCCGCCTCAAGGTGATCGGCGACTTGTCGAGTTTCGAACCCAGGCTCACCCGCATGATCGCGGAGGCCGAGACGCTGACGGCAAACAACAAGCGCCTGACTCTGACAATCGCGGCGAACTACGGCGGCCGCTGGGACATGCTGCAGGCGGTCAATCGCATGGTGCGGGAGGTTCCCCCGGTGCCGGGCGGCTTCCTCGAGGCGCATCTGGCGCCTTACCTCTCGATGAGCTACGCGCCGGAGCCGGACCTCTTCATCCGCACCGGCGGCGAACAGCGCATCAGCAATTTCCTGCTATGGCAGCTGGCGTATACGGAATTCTACTTCACCGACGAACTGTGGCCGGATTTTGACGCCAGTTCGCTGGATCGTGCAATAACGTCTTACTGGGACCGTGAGCGCCGTTTCGGCCGCACCAGTGAGCAGGTCGCGGCAGAGGCGGATGCATCGGGTCCGGTACGTGAGTCCGGTGGCGATTTCAGCTGATCGCCAGCCAGCGGGAAGATCCGGGCCGCCATCCCGCTCCATGTTAAAACAACGTCTGCTTACCGCCGCAATCCTCCTGCCGCTGCTCCTGGCGGGCATGTTCCTGCTGCCCAATCCGGCCTGGACCTTGCTAATTCTCGCCCCGACCGCGCTCGGCGCATTCGAGTGGGCAAAACTGGCGGGGCTGTCTACAATTCTCCGCAACGCCTTTGTCGCTTGCGTTGTGCTCAGCGGTTTGCTGGTGATGCTGGCGCAGTGGCGCACGCCGTTCCTCGCCGCGAACGCCGCCGTCTGGTTTTATCTTCTCGCATTGTTATTCTGGGCCATCGTGGTGCCTGCCTGGCTGTACTTCAAATGGCGGGTGTCGTCACCGGCATTCATGATGCTTACCGGCTGGATTGTCCTGATCCCCGCCTGGCTGGCTGTCGCGACCCTGCAGAAATCCGCCACCCTGCTGCTCATGCTCCTGCTGGTGATCTGGATCGCCGATACCGCGGCATATTTTTCGGGGCGTCGCTTCGGCCGCCGCAAACTGGCGCCGCAGATCAGTCCCGGCAAGACCTGGGAGGGCGTAATCGGCGCGGCAATCGCGGTTCTGATCTACGGTTTCGCGGTCGGCTTCGTGCTGCAGCCCGATGCGAATTTCTACAACCGAGCCGGGTTGCTGGTCTTCATCTGCGTGCTCACCGTGTTTAGCATCATCGGCGACCTGTTCGAATCGTGGATCAAACGCCAGGCGGGCGCCAAGGACAGTGGTGAACTGCTGCCGGGCCATGGCGGCATTCTCGACCGCATCGACAGCGTGACCGCCGCCATGCCGTTCGCCGCCCTTTATTTTGTGCAGATGTCATGAAACGCCTCGCCATTCTCGGCTCTACGGGAAGCATAGGCGTTAATACACTGGCCGTCGTCGAGCGCCATCCCGACCTGTTCAGCGTCGTTGCCCTGTCCGCCGACCGGCAAGTGGACCGGCTGTTCGGCCAGATACGCCAGCATCAGCCACGCTATGCGGCGATGGCCGATCTGGCTTCCGCGAATCAGCTGCGCTCGCGTGTGCGGGAGGCCGGGCTGAAATGCGAGGTTTTGTCGGGCCCGTCATCCCTCGAGCAAATCGCATCCGCTGCCGAGGTCGATGCCGTGATGGCGGCGATCGTCGGGTCTCCTGGTCTGCGCTCGACCCTGGCGGCGGCGCATGCGGGCAAGCAGTTGCTGCTCGCCAACAAGGAGGCGCTGGTGATGGCGGGGCCGCTGCTGATGAACGCGGTCAAGGCCAGCGGTGCCGCGCTGCTGCCCATCGACAGCGAGCACAACGCGATATTCCAGGCGCTGCCGCGGGGATTCGACGGCAATTTCGCCCACGGTGGGGTGCGCCGTCTGTGGCTGACCGCCTCGGGAGGGCCGTTCCTGCGCACGCCGCGCGAGCAACTCGGCAGCGTGACGCCGGACCAGGCCTGCGCGCACCCGAAGTGGGTGATGGGTCGCAAGATCTCGGTGGACTCGGCGACGCTCATGAACAAGGGCCTGGAGGTGATCGAAGCCAGTTTCCTGTTCAACGCGAATCCCTCGCAGATCCAGGTGGTCATACACCCGCAAAGCATCGTCCATTCGCTGGTCGAATATGTCGACGGGTCGGTGCTGGCGCAATTGGGCAATCCGGACATGCGCACCCCGATCGCGCATGCGCTGGCCTATCCGCAGCGCATCGATCCGGGTGTTGAGCCTCTCGACCTGTGCGCGATCGCCTCGCTCTCTTTTGAGCGCCCAGACCTGGAGCGCTTTCCCTGTCTTGGGCTGGCGTTTCGCGCGCTGGGGGCCGGGGGCAGCGCTCCGATCGTGCTCAACGCCGCAAACGAAGTCGCAGTAGCGAAGTTCCTGGCGGGGCTCCTGCCGTTTGCCCGCATTGCCGAACTCGTGGAAGAAGTGCTGTCCGCTCTGCCGGTTGTCGGCGTAAGCACCCTGGAAGACGTTATGGGGGCAGACGCCCAGGCGCGGCGTGCCGCCGAGTGCCGCCTCGAAACCGTGACCCATTGAGAAGTCGTGGCTCACTAGATATGGAACCAGGACCGCAACCATGAACCTGCTCTTGACCCTGATCGCCTTTGTCGTCGCCCTCGGCGTCCTGATCGTATTCCATGAGTTCGGTCACTACCTGGTAGCCAGACTGTGCGGCGTGAAGGTACTGCGTTTCTCGCTGGGATTCGGCAGCGTCCTGTGGAAGCGCAAGCTGGGACGCGACCACACCGAATGGGCCGTTTCCGCGTTCCCGCTGGGGGGCTACGTCAAGATGCTGGACGAGCGCGAAGGTCCGGTTGCGCCGGAAGAACTTCATCGCGCATTCAACAAGCAGACGGTGGGCCGGCGCTTTGCCATCGTTGTCGCCGGACCGGTCGCCAATTTCCTGCTCGCGATCCTGCTTTACTGGGTCCTGTTCATGCATGGTGTTCCTGGCGTGCGTCCGGTGCTGGGCGAGCCGGTTGCGAAATCGCCGGCGGCCCAGGCGCAGTTCACGGCGGGCGAGACCATCACCCGGATCGGCGATTCCGAGGTGGCGACCTGGCAGGATGTGCGCTGGGAACTGCTCGAGCATGCGCTGCGCAAGGACCAGCCGCGAATAGAGGTGCGCAGCGAGCGTGGCGACATCGATTTCAGGAAGCTCGACCTTTCCTCCATCGGGCCCGAACAGATTGATGGCGACCTGATACAGGCCATCGGTCTGACCCGCTTCCAGCTCACGCTCAAGCCCGTGATCGGCAAGTTGCTGGGTGGTGCGGCCGCGGAGCGCGACGGGCTGAAACCGGGTGACGAAATCGTCGACGTCAACGGCACGCCTATTGGAAATTGGGACGACCTGGTGGCGCAGGTCAGCAATGCGCCGCAGCGCGCGCTGTCTTTTCGCATTCTGCGCGCGGGCGCGGATATGCTGCTGACAGTTACGCCTGAAGCCAAGACCGAAGGTGGCAAGACGATCGGGCGCATCGGCGCCACGCCACACATAGACGAAGCGGAAACGCGCAAGCTGATCACGGAAGTCAGTTACGGTCCCATTGCGGCGCTCGGCCACGCGGCGCAGCGAACCTGGGAGGTTTCCGTGTTCACGTTGAAGATGCTTGGCAGGATGATCGTCGGCGACGTTTCCCTGAAGAATCTCAGCGGCCCGATCACGATCGCCGATTACGCCGGCCAGTCCGCGCAACTGGGATGGCTGGCCTACCTGAGCTTCCTGGCTTTGATCAGCATCAGTCTGGGCGTGTTGAATCTGCTGCCCGTTCCGTTATTGGACGGGGGACACCTCATGTATTATGTCGCCGAGGTCGTGAAGGGAAGTCCGGTATCCGACCGGATCATGGAAATGGGTCAGCAGGTCGGCATGGTGTTGCTGTTCAGCCTGATGGCGTTCGCAATCTTTAACGATATAAACCGCCTGTTCGGTGGCTGACAGAGGATGAAGAAGCGTTTACTGCTGCTGGTCATATCGAGCCTCGTCAGTCACTCCTCCCTCGCTTTTGAAAACTTCAAGGTCAAGGACATTCGCGTCGAGGGCATTCAGCGCACCGAGCCCGGCACCGTCTTCTCGTATCTGCCGATCAAGGTCGGCGAAGAGGTCACGCAGGAGCGGGCAACCGCGGCGATCAAGGCGCTGTACGCGACCGGCTTTTTCAAGGACGTCCGCCTGGAAGCCGACGGCGACGTCCTGGTCGTGGTCGTGGAGGAGAGACCAGCCATCGCCCAGATCGACATTTCCGGTTCCAAGGAATTCGACCAGAAGCAACTCAAGGAAGGCCTCAAGGGCATCGGCCTGGCCGAATCGCGCATCTTCGATCGCGCGCTGCTCGAGCGCGCCGAACAGGAGCTAAAGAACCAGTACATCAGCCGCGGCAAGTACGGTGTCAATATTGTCACCACCGTCACGCCGATGGAGCGCAATCGCGTGGCGCTCAATTTCGCAATTGCCGAAGGCGAGGTTGCCAAAATCCGCCAGATCAATTTTGTCGGCAACCAGGTGTTCGACGACGACGAGCTGCGCGACCAGTTCATCCTGACCACCCCCGGCTGGCTGACGTGGTACAGCAAGAACGACCAGTATTCCAAGCCGAAACTGCAGGGGGACCTGGAAAACCTGCGCTCGTTCTACCTCAATCAGGGTTACCTGGAGTTCACGATCGACTCGACCCAGGTGTCAATCACGCCGGACAAGAAGGACATTTTTCTGACGGTCAACGTGACCGAGGGCAGGAAATTCACGGTCACCGACGTCAAGCTGGCCGGCGATCTCATCGTTCCGGAGGAAGAGCTGCGCAAGCTGATCAAGCTGAAGAAGGGCGACATCTTCTCTCGCGAGAAACTGACCGAAAGCACCAAGCTTATCTCCGACCGCCTGGGCAACGAGGGTTACGCCTTTGCCAGCATTAACCCGGTTCCGGAGGTAAACCGGGACAAGAACGAAGTTGCCTTCACGCTGTATGTCGATCCCGGCAAGCGCGTCTACGTGCGCCGCATCAGCATCTTCGGCAACACCAATACCCGCGACGAGGTGATCCGCCGCGAAATGCGGCAGATGGAAAGCGGCTGGTATTCCACCGACAAGCTGACCCGTTCCAAGCAACGTGTCGACAAGCTCGGATATTTCTCGGACGTGCAGCTGGAAACGCCAGGCGTGCAGGGCACCTCGGACCAGGTCGACGTGAACGTGAAAGTGACGGAGCGGGCCACCGGCAACCTCACTTTCGGTGTCGGCTATTCGACTGCTGAGAAAGTCATTTTCTCCGGCGGCATTTCCCAGAGCAACATCTTCGGCACCGGCAACGCGCTGGCGCTGCAGCTGAGCACCGGCAGCATCAACAAGGTGTATTCGCTTTCCTACACCAATCCCTTCTACACGGACGATGGCGTCAGCCGCGGTTTCGACATCTACAAGCGCGACGTCGACGCCTCGTCGCTGGCGATAGCCAGCTACAACACGTCCACGCTTGGCACCGGTGTCCGCTTCGGCGTGCCGGTGACCGAGTACGACACGGTGAACTACGGCCTGGCGCTGGAGCAGACCGAGATCGGCATCCTCCAGGATACGTCGCAGCGGTACATCGATTTCGTCAACGAGTTCGGCGAAAGTTCAAATACCGTCCTGGCCACGGTTGGCTGGGCGCGGGACAAACGCGACAGCGTGATTTTCACCACGAAAGGCAGTTTCCAGAAGTTCAGCGCCGAGGTCGGCGTACCTCCGGGAGACCTGACCTTCTACCGGACCAATTACCAGCATCAGTGGTATTATCCCCTGACTAAGGAATATACCTTGCTGCTTAACGGCCAGATCGGCTATGCGGACGGATACGACCAGAAACCGCTTCCGTTCTACAAGGTGTTCTACCTCGGCGGCGTCAACTCGTTGCGGGGCTACGAAACGGCGACCATCGGACCGAAGGATTCTAACGGGGATTCCCTGGGCGGCAGTCACATGATGCTGGCCAACGTAGAGTTCCTGTTTCCCTTCCCCGGGTTGCAGAAAGACCGCTCGGTGAGGCTGAGCTGGTTCGTGGATGCGGGAATGGTCGGCGAGAAATACGATTTCGACGAAGTGCGCTATTCGACCGGACTCGGATTCAGTTGGTTTTCGCCTGTCGGGCCGCTGAAACTGAGCTTCGGCAAGGCGTTGAACCCGGAGCCCGATGACCGGTTGCAGCGCATCCAGTTCACACTGGGTACGGTATTCTGATATTTCCCGCCTGACGGCGGATGTGTCTAGGAGAATTGAAGTTGAAGAAAGTCTCGCTTGTGCTCGCCGCCGCGGCGCTCTTGGCGAGCTCGAATCTGCCAGCCGCGAATGAGCTCAAGGTCGGGTTTGTCAGCACCGAACGGGTGTTCCGCGAAGCGGCGCCCGCGGTCAAGGCACTGAAGAAAATCGAGAAGGAATTCGCCGCCCGCGACCAGGAGCTCCAGAAGCTGGTCAAACAGGCCCGCGACACACAGACGCTCATCGAAAAAGAGGGCGTCACAATGAGCGATTCCGACCGCCGCGACAAGGAGCAGGACCTGGCGCGCATGAACCGCGACCTCCAGCGTATGCAGCGCGAATTCCGCGAGGACCTCAATCTGCGCAAGAATGAAGAGTTGGCGACGGTGCTGGAGCGTGCCAACAAAGTGATTCAGCAAATAGCCGAAGCGGAAAAATTCGATCTAATCCTGCAGGAGGCAGTCTATCGCAGCCCGCGGATCGACATTACCGACAAGGTCATCAAGGCGCTCGCCGACAAGTAACTTGCCGCCTGCCTTGGCGGCCGCGGCTGCGACGCCGGCCAACCGGGATGCAATGACAGGGGAAGAGCGAAAGTCCTACAGCTTGGCGGAGCTGACTGACCGCTTCGGCGGCACCGTTCACGGTGACGCCGGCATCCGCATCCGCCAGGTCGCTCCGCTCGAATCCGCCGGTCCGGCGGAAATCAGTTTCCTAACCAATCGCAAGTACCAGAAACTGCTTGCCTCGTCGAAGGCGGGCGCGGTTATTCTCGGCGGTGACTCGGCCGAAGCTACGATGATTCCGCGCATCGTCTGCGACAATCCCTATGCCTATTACGCCCGGGTCGCCGCTCTTCTGAATCCGGAGCCCGCGCCGGAGACCGGCATACATTCCGGGGCATTCGTGCATCCTGCGGCGAAGGTGGCGGCGACCGCCTCGATCGCGGCCTGCGCAGTGGTCGAAGAGGGCGCGGAGGTCGGCGAACACGCGATCATCGGCGCCAATTCCTTCGTGGGCCGCAATGCGAGCATCGGTGAACGCACCCGGCTGCATCCCAATGTCACCATCTACCACGGCTGCGTCGTGGGCATGCGGGGCATCATCCACTCGGGCGCCGTGATCGGCGCCGATGGATTCGGCATGGCCATGGACGCCGGGCGCTATGTGAAGATTCCGCAGATCGGCCGAGTCTTGATCGGGGACGATGTGGAGATCGGAGCCAGCACGACCATAGACCGCGGTGCGCTGGACGATACCGTGATCGAGGAAGGCGTGAAACTTGATAACCAGATCCAAATCGGCCACAACTGCAGGATCGGGGCGCACACCGCCATCGCCGGCTGCGCCGGCATTGCCGGCAGCGTGACCATTGGCAGCCATTGCAGGATTGGCGGCAGTGCAATGATCTCCGGCCATCTCAGCATCACCGACCGCGTGGACATCTCCGCGGGCACCCTGGTCGCAAAATCGATCACCAAACCGGGCACCTATACCTCGGTGTTCCCCATGTCTCCCCACGAGGACTGGCTGAAGAACGCCTCGCTGCTGAGGCATCTGCACGAGATGATGGATAGAATCCGCACCCTGGAACACCAGCTCAAGAAAATGGAGGGGCAATGAGCCCGAACACGGCCGTGAGCACGATGGAAATCCAGGAGATCCTGGCGCATCTTCCGCATCGCTACCCGATGCTCCTGATCGACCGCGTGCTCTCGGTCGATCCCGGCAAGGAAATTGTGGCCCTGAAGAACGTCACCATCAACGAACCGTTCTTTGCCGGGCACTTTCCCCATCATCCGGTGATGCCCGGCGTGCTGATCGTCGAGGCCATGGCCCAGGCGGCTGCCATCCTGGCGTTCCGGACGTTCAACCTCAAGAGCGACAGCAACAGCGTCTATTACTTCGTCGGCATCGACGAGGCGCGATTCAAGAAACCGGTGATGCCGGGTGATCAACTGATCCTGAAGGCCCAGATCCTGCGCAACCTGCGCGGCATCTGGAAGTTCTCCGCGCAGGCCATGGTAGGGGACAAGCTGGTCTCGGAAGCGCAACTGCTCTGTACCATGCGCGGCCTGCCGGCTGCCGCGGCGCAATGAATGGGGGGCGGCCATGATCCATCCCACTGCCATCATCCACCCCGGCGCCCGCCTTGCCCAGGGCTTGGAGATCGGTCCCTGCTCGGTAATTGGCGAGCACGTCGAAATCGGTGAGGGCACAACAATCGGCGCCCACGCGGTCATCGTTGGTCATACCCGTATTGGCCGCAACAACCGCATCTTCCATCACGCCACGCTGGGCGAGGCGCCGCAGGACAAGAAATACGCCGGCGAACCCACGCGCCTGGAAATCGGTGATGACAACACCATCCGCGAGTTTTGCACGTTTAACACGGGCACGGTGCAGGACCTGGGTGTTACCCGGATGGGCGACAAGAACTGGATCATGGCTTACGTCCATGTTGCGCACGACTGCGATATCGGCAACCAGACGACACTGGCCAACTGCACGCAGCTCGCAGGCCATGTTGGCGTGGGCGATCACGCCGTCCTCGGGGGGTTCACCGGCATCCACCAGTTCTGCCGCGTCGGAGCGCATGCGATGACCGGGGTCGGTTCCGTCGTCCTCGCCGATGTGCCGCCTTATGTGATGGCGATGGGTAATACCGCCGAGCCGCATGGCATCAATTCGGAGGGATTGAAGCGGCGTGGATTCAGCGCGGCATCCATCAGCGGCATCCGCCGCGGCTACAAGACGCTGTATAAGTCCGGACTGAGCCTCGAGGAGGCCAAACAGGCCCTGCGCCGGCAGGCTGCCGATTGCAGGGAACTGGAGATGTTCGTGGCATTCATCGAGTCGTCGAAGCGGAGCATCATCCGGTAGGACATGAGGACGCAACCGGGGAGGAGGATTCGGGTCGCACTGGTCGCCGGGGAAGCATCTGGCGACCTGTTGGGTGGCCACCTGCTGGAAGCACTCAGGGAGCGCCTGCCGGGCATCGAGGCCTACGGCATAGGCGGGCCGCAGATGCAGTCCGCGGGCCTGGAGTCGTGGTACCCGATGGAATGGTTCGCGGTGCGCGGCTATATAGAGGTGCTGAAGAGCCTGCCGAAACTGCTGCGGGTGCGGCGCGAGCTCAGGCGCCGGCTGCTCGCTGATCCTCCAGACCTGTTCATCGGCATCGACGCGCCGGATTTCAATCTCGATCTTGAGGCGGGATTGCGCAATGCGGGTATCACCACGGTGCACTATGTCAGTCCCTCGATCTGGGCATGGCGCGGCGAACGCATTCACAAGATCAAGCGCGCGGTTTCCAAGGTTTTGACCCTGTTTCCGTTCGAAGCTCCGCTATACGAAAAAGCCGGCGTGCCGGTGGCCTATGTCGGCCACCCGCTGGCGGATGAACTGCCGGAACGACCTGATCGCGAGGCCGCCCGGGAACGGATGCGGCTTTCTTCGAAGCAGACCGTGATTGCCCTGCTGCCGGGCAGCCGGCAAAACGAAGTGCGGCAAATGGGTGAATTGTTCGTCGCCACCGCGAAGCTGGTGGCTGCGCAGGTGCCCGGTGCGCACTTCCTGGTCCCGCTGGTCAGCCGCCAGACCAGGCTGATCTTCGAGGAAGCGATCTATCATCAGAAGGGCGAGGAGCTGCCGCTGACCATTCTCTTCGGCCATGCGCACATGGCCATGACGGCGGCGGATGCGGTGTTGGTGGCATCCGGCACGGCGACACTGGAGGCGGCGCTGCTCAAGCGCGCCATGGTCATCACTTACAGGATGCCGCGCCTGTCGGCATGGATCATGAAGGGCAAGGGCTATCTGCCGTATGTCGGCTTGCCAAACATCCTTGCGGGAGAATGGGTGGTGCCGGAAATCCTGCTCGACGATGCGACGCCGGAAAACCTGGCTCAGGCCCTGACCAATCAGTTGCATGACAAAGAAGTGTGCAATCGGCTGGAACGATGCTTCCTCGGCATCCACCGCTCGTTGCGGCACGATACGGCGGCTCGCGCGGTGGATGCGATCCTGCCCTTGCTTGAGCCCGCGCGACCCGTGGCTGCCCTCGACGCGCCCGCCGACGAAGGGCTGCACGCGTGATGGCCTTGCAACAGGGCCTGCTGGTCTGCGGCGTGGACGAGGCGGGCCGCGGGCCGCTGGCCGGTCCGGTTTTCGCGGCTTGCGTCATCCTGCGCGCAGAGGACCCGATCGACGGTCTCGCTGATTCGAAGGCACTCACCGCGAAAAGGCGCGAAGAACTGGCCGTCGAGATCCGTAATCGCGCGGCAGCATGGGCGATAGCCAGCGCTACGGTCGAGGAGATCGACCGTATCAACATCCTGCGCGCCAGCCTTCTCGCAATGCGCCGTGCAGTGGAGCAACTGGTGCTCGAACCGCACGAAGTCCTCGTGGACGGGCTGTATTGCCCCGAAGTGCGGTTCCCATCGCGGGCGATCGTCTCCGGCGACAGCCTGGTGGCGGAAATTTCGGCCGCATCCATCCTGGCCAAGACAGCGCGGGACGCGCTGATGAGGGAATTGCACGGCCTCTATCCCGATTACGGTTTCGACCGCCACAAGGGCTACTCGACGCGGGAACATCTGGAGGCGCTGCAACGGTTCGGGGTGTGCCCGATACACAGGCGCAGCTTCGCACCGGTGCGCTCGTTATGCCTCGATTTAAGCGACTAACCCTTTCAACCCAACGCAGAGGCGCAGAGAACGCAAAGGACGCGGAGGAAGCCAAAGACAAATTATTGACAACTTCGATTCGACAACGCCACTGATTCGGCGTACTCGTTATTCTTGTGCATATTTTTCGTGCATTTCTCTGGTTTTCTCTGCGCCTCCGCGCCTCCGCGTTGAGATTTTGGTCTTTCAGTAGACGTGCCGCTGCAGGTTGGCCTTCTGCACGATGGTGGAGGCTAGTTCCTCGATCGATCGCGTGGTGGTATCGAGGATGAAAATTCCCTCCTGGCGCATCAGCACGTCGGCCTCCCGGATCTCGTACTCGCAATTCTCCAGGCTCGCGTAGGGACTGCCGGGGCGGCGCTCATTGCGGATGCGCTGCAGCCGGTCCGGGCGGATGGTAAGGCCGAACAGCTTGTGCCGGCGACCCGCTATCGCAGAAGGCAGTTTCTTCGCCGCGAAGTCCTCCGGAATCAGCGGGTAGTTGGCCGCGCGAATCCCGAATTGCAGTGCCATGTAGAGGCAGGTCGGCGTCTTGCCGCAGCGGGAAACGCCGATGAGGATAACTTCGGCCTCGTCGAGCTCCTTGGTGGTCTGCCCGTCGTCATGCGACATGGCGAAGTTCACTGCCTCGATTCGGTTGAAATAGCTGTTGTTATTGTTGCGGACCGAGTGCGAACGGCCCACCGTGTGCGAGGATTTCACCCCCAGTTCCGCCTCCATCGGGGCGATGAAGACCTGGAAGCAGTCGATGTACTTGCCATCGGCAAGCTGAATTTCGCTGCTCAGGGTCGGATCCACCAGGGTGCTGAAAACCAGTGGCCGGACCCCGTCCTTCGCCGAGGCCTGATTGATCCGCTGCACGGCAGCCCGGGCTTTTTCCAGGGAATCGACGAAGGGAAGCGTGATTTCGATGAACGAAACCTGATCGAACTGGGTCAGCAGGCTGTGGCCGAGCATTTCGCATGTGATGCCAGTGCGGTCCGATATGAAAAAGGCCGTACGCTCAAGGGTCATTGTTGTTCTGCACAAACATGAGTGAGTCGCTAAAATAACATCTTTTTCCACCCAGCCACATCCCAGCGGGATAGTCGAATGAGCCATCTGCGTTACGTGATCCCCTTCGAAGACCTGCGAATGGCCGACGTCGAAAGCGTCGGCGGAAAAAACGCTTCGCTGGGAGAAATGATCAGCCAGTTGTCAGGCGCGGGGGTGCGCGTGCCAGGCGGATTCGCCACGACGGCCGTGGCTTACCGGGAGTTTCTGGCGGCGGGCGGTCTTGCCGCGAGGATCGAAGCGGCGTTGTTGAAACTGGACATCGAGGACGTGGACGCGCTGGCGCAGGCCGGAACGATGATCCGCAAATGGATCCTGGAAGCGCCGTTGCCTGCGGCGTTCGAAAAGGACATTGCGGCCGCCTACGCGAAGCTGACCGCGGGACAGGCAGGCGACCTGTCGTTCGCCGTGCGTTCCTCGGCCACCGCCGAGGACCTGCCCGATGCCTCCTTTGCCGGCCAGCAGGAGACTTTTCTCAATATCCAGGGAATTGACAACGTGCTGTTGGCGATCCGGCATGTATTTGCCTCGCTTTACAACGACAGGGCGATTTCCTACCGCGTGCACAAGGGGTTCGCGCACGCGAACGTCGCGCTTTCGGCCGGCGTGCAACGCATGGTCCGCAGCGACAAAGGGGCGGCCGGCGTGCTGTTCACGCTCGATACCGAATCAGGCTTCGACAAAGTGGTGTTCATTACGTCGGCCTATGGCTTGGGGGAGACGGTCGTGCAGGGCCAGGTCAATCCCGACGAATTCTATGTATACAAGCCGGCGCTACAGGCCGGCAAGCCGGCGATCCTGCGGCGAAACCTCGGCTCCAAGGCCCTGCGCATGGTGTTTACCGACAGCCGCTCAGCCGGACGCTCGGTGCAGACACTTGAGGTTCCCGTCGCGGAACGTCTGCAGTTCTCCATCACTGACGCCGAGGTGGAAGAGCTTGCCCGCTATGCTGTGATCATCGAGAACCACTATGGCCGGCCCATGGACGTGGAATGGGGGCGTGACGGGATCGACGGCAAGCTCTACGTGCTCCAGGCCCGCCCGGAAACGGTCAAGGCCCGGGAGGAAACGCAGGAGCGCTTCCGCCTGAAGAAGCGTGGCGACGTGCTTGCAGAAGGGCGGGCCATCGGCAACCGCATCGGCACCGGCACCGTTCGCCTGGTCAAGGACGCCTCGGAAATGAACAAGGTGAAGCCAGGCGACGTGCTGGTCACCGACATGACCGATCCCGACTGGGAGCCGGTGATGAAAAAGGCGTCGGCGATCGTCACCAATCGCGGCGGCCGCACCTGCCATGCTGCAATCATCGCCCGGGAGCTTGGCATCCCGGCCGTGGTGGGCTGTGGCGATGCGACACAGAAACTGGAACAGGGCGGGCACGTCACCGTATCCTGCGCCGAAGGCGATACCGGTTTCGTCTACGAGGGTATCCTCGATGTAGAAGTGCTGCACATCCAGCTGGACAAGCTGCCCAAGGTCCCGGTCAAGATCAGCATGAACGTGGGCAATCCGGAACTCGCGTTCGATTTCCAGCGCCTGCCCAACTGCGGCATCGGCCTGGCGCGGCTGGAGTTCATCATCGCCCGCATGATCGGCGTGCATCCGAAGGCTGCGCTTGCCTATCCGAAACTGGACCCCGAGCTCAAGAGCGCCATCGACGCGCTGGCCGCGGGGTACAAGGATCCCGTCAGCTTCTACGTGGAGAAACTCACCGAAGGCATTGCCACGCTCGGCGCCGCTTTTTTCCCCAAGCCGGTGATCGTGCGCATGTCGGACTTCAAGTCGAACGAATATTCCAGCCTTGCCGGAGGAAAGAAATACGAACCCGTTGAAGAAAATCCGATGCTGGGCTTCCGCGGCGCCTCGCGCTACATTTCAGATTCATTCCGGGAATGTTTCGAGCTCGAATGCCGCGCGCTGAAGAAAGTGCGCAACGAAATGGGGCTGACCAACGTCGAGATCATGGTTCCCTTCGTCCGCACGGTCCCTGAAGCCGAGCAGGTGATTGCATTGCTGAAGAAAAACGGACTGGAGCGGGGCGTCGACGGCCTGCGCATCATCATGATGTGCGAAATCCCCTCCAACGCGATCCTGGCCGACCAGTTCCTGCAGCACTTTGACGGTTTCTCGATCGGCTCGAACGACATGACCCAGCTCACGCTCGGTCTGGACCGGGATTCCGGCATCGTGGCAGGCCAGTTCGACGAACGCGACCCGGCGGTGAAAGTCATGCTGGGAATGGCGATACAGGCCTGCCGCAAGGCCGGCAAGTACGTAGGTATCTGCGGGCAGGGTCCGTCGGATCATCCCGATCTGGCGGAGTGGCTGATGGAACAGGGCATCGATACCATCTCGCTGAATCCCGACACCGTGATCGAGACCTGGATGTATCTCGCCAAGCACGCCGAAAAGCGGGCGGCCGCGGCCTGATGCCGGTCCTTGAAACGACGGACGGGCGCCACGATATTTTGTGTGACGCCGGACGCCGGTATGGGTTACTATTTGTCAGGCAAGTTGGAGCGAATATGGAATGACCAAATTTATCTTTGTGACCGGTGGTGTTGTCTCCTCCCTGGGCAAAGGTATCGCTTCCGCTTCTCTCGCCGCGATTCTCGAGTCCCGCGGCATCAAAGTCACCCTCCTCAAGCTAGACCCGTACATCAACGTCGATCCCGGCACCATGAGTCCTTTCCAGCATGGAGAGGTATTCGTGACCGAGGATGGCGCCGAGACCGACCTCGACCTCGGGCACTACGAGCGCTTCGTCAATGCCAAGATGACCAAGCGCAACAACTTCACCACGGGCCAGATCTACGAGAGCGTGATCAAGAAGGAGCGCCGCGGCGATTACCTTGGCGGCACGGTGCAGGTGATCCCGCACATCACGGACGAAATCAAGCATTTCATCCGTATGGGCGCGGGCGATGCCGAAGTGGCGATCTGCGAGATCGGCGGCACTGTTGGCGACATTGAATCGCTGCCGTTCCTCGAGGCCGTGCGCCAGATGAGCATTCAGAACGGACGTGGCAATTCCTGCTTCATCCACCTGACACTGGTGCCATACATTTCTTCCGCAGGCGAGATCAAGACAAAGCCCACCCAACACTCTGTCAAGGAACTGCGCGAGATCGGCATCCAGCCCGACGTCCTGCTGTGCCGGGCCGACCGCATGGTGCCGGACAATGAGCGGCGCAAGATCGCCCTGTTCACCAATGTCGAGGAAGAGGCGGTGATTTCGGCGGTGGACGTGGACTCGATCTACAAGATACCGGGGTTCCTGCACGGGCAGGGGCTCGACGAAATCGTCTGCCGCAAGCTCGGCATAACGGCACCGCCGGCCGACCTGTCGAAATGGGAGAAGCTGCTTTACGACCGCGAGCATCCGACCCAGGAAGCGAACATCGCGCTGGTCGGCAAGTATGTCGATCTCGCAGATTCCTACAAGTCGCTGTCCGAGGCGCTGATCCACGCCGGCATCCATACCCGTACCAAGCTCAAGCTTCACTACATCGATTCCGAGAGCATCGAGAAAGAAGGCGTCGGCTGCCTGGAGAACATGGATGCCATACTGGTGCCCGGCGGATTTGGCAAGCGCGGCGTCGAAGGCAAAATCGCTGCGATCCGGCACGCCCGCGAGAACGGGATCCCCTATCTCGGCATCTGCCTGGGTATGCAGTTGGCCACCATCGAGTTCGCGCGCAACGTCTGCGGGCTGGCCGGAGCGAACAGCACCGAGTTCGATCCCGAGACCCCGCACCCCGTCGTCGCGCTGATCACCGAATGGCTGGACCGCACTGGCCGCGTGGAGCGCCGCACGGGCGAGTCCGACCTCGGCGGGACCATGCGCCTGGGCGCGCAGTCGTGCCCGGTGGAGGCCGGTACGCTGGCGTTCCGGATCTATGGCAAGCAGGTCAGCGAACGCCATCGTCATCGCTTTGAAGTCAATAACGCCTACGTTCCACAGCTGGAATCCAGGGGTTACAAAGTCTCAGCGCGCACGCCGAGCGAGAATCTGCCGGAAATGATGGAACTGCCTGGCCACCCCTGGTTCATCGGCTGCCAGTTCCATCCGGAGTTCACATCCACCCCGCTCTATGGCCATCCGCTGTTCTCAGCCTTCATTGGTGCCGCCGCGGAATACCGCCACGGCCGGGACAAAGACCCTTTGGCTCGCGAGCCGGCCAAGCTGAAGAGCATCGCCTGAAAATGGGAACCTCATGAAACTCTGCGGCTTCGAGGTTGGTCTCGATCGACCGTTTTTCCTGATAGCGGGCCCCTGCGTCGTGGAGTCCCGGGAGATGGCGGTGGATACCGCCGGACAGCTCAAGGAGATCGCGGCATCCCTGGGCGTACCGTTCATCTATAAATCTTCCTACGACAAGGCTAACCGCAGTTCCAGCAAGTCGTTCCGCGGCCTGGGCATGGACAAAGGCCTGCGGATTCTCGCTGATGTGAAAAAGCAGATCGGCGTGCCGGTGCTGACGGATGTGCATGCCGAGGATGAGATCGCGGCCGTGGCGCAAGTTGTCGATGTCCTGCAGACACCAGCCTTCCTGTGCCGGCAGACGGATTTCATCCACGCGGCGGCGTCAAGCGGCAAGCCGGTCAACATCAAGAAGGGCCAGTTTCTGGCGCCAGGCGACATGAAGAACGTTGTCGACAAGGCGCGCGAAGCCAGCGGGCAGGACAACATCATGGTGTGTGAGCGCGGGGCTTCGTTCGGTTACAACAACCTGGTCTCCGACATGCGTTCGCTGGCGATCATGCGGGACACCAATTGCCCGGTCGTGTTCGATGCGACCCATTCGGTGCAATTGCCTGGCGGGCAGGGCACTTCGAGCGGCGGCCAGCGCGAGTTCGTGCCGGTTCTGGCGCGAGCGGCGGTGGCGGCCGGAGTGGCGGGCGTGTTCATGGAGACGCACCCCGATCCGGCCAAGGCGATGTCCGACGGGCCTAATGCATGGCCCCTGCATCTGATGAAACAACTGCTGGAAACGCTGAAGGCGTTGGATGACGTGGTGAAAGGGCGAGGGTTCGCCGAGAATGCGCTGATGGCGGAATCCCGGATGGCGAAGCCCGGCCGCTGAACGACAGACCGACCAACAAGGAATAACAATGAGCTCCATCGTTGATATCGTCGCCCGCGAGATCCTGGACTCGCGGGGCAATCCCACGGTCGAAGCGGACGTGCTTCTCGAGTCTGGTGTTAGCGGACGCGCGGCGGTACCTTCGGGCGCTTCCACGGGCACGCGCGAAGCCATCGAACTGCGCGACGGCGACAAGGGCCGCTACGGCGGCAAGGGCGTTCTCAAGGCCGTCGAACACGTCAACACGGAAATCTGCGAATCCATCGTCGGCCTGGATGCGATGGAGCAGTGCTTCATCGACCAGACGCTGATCGACCTGGACGGCACGGAAAACAAATCGCGCCTCGGCGCCAATGCCATGCTCGCGGTTTCGCTGGCAGTGGCGAAGGCTGCCGCGGAGGAATCGGGCCTGCCGCTGTATCGCTACCTGGGCGGCGCCGGGCGCATGCAGCTGCCGGTGCCGATGATGAACGTCATCAACGGCGGCGCGCATGCCAACAACAGCCTCGACCTGCAGGAATTCATGATCATTCCCGTGGGCGCGGAAAGCTTTCGCGAGGCGATGCGTTGCGGCGCCGAAATATTCCAGGCGCTGAAGAAGCTGCTGGACAAGAAAGGCATGTCCACCACGGTGGGCGACGAAGGCGGTTTTGCACCCAGCCTGCCGAGCAATGAAGCGGCGCTGCAACTCATCATTGAAGCCATCGATGCGGCGGGCTATACGCCCGGTTCCCAGGTGGCAATCGGGCTCGACTGTGCCAGCTCGGAATTCTTCAAGGACGGTAAATACGATATCGCGTCGGAGAAACTTAAACTGGGCGCCAGGGAGTTCACCGACTACCTCAGCGCCTGGGTCGACAAGTACCCGATCATCAGCATCGAGGACGGCATGGCCGAGGGCGATTGGGAGGGGTGGAAAATCCTGACGGACCGGCTGGGCAAAAAAGTGCAGATCGTCGGCGACGACCTGTTCGTGACCAATACGAAGATCCTGGCCGAAGGTATCCGCCAGGGCATCGCCAATTCCATCCTCATCAAGATCAACCAGATCGGCACGCTCACCGAGACACTCTCGGCCATCGAAATGGCGAAACGCGTGGGCTACACGGCTGTAGTTTCACACCGATCCGGCGAAACGGAGGACACCTTCATCGCCGACCTCGCGGTCGGCGCCAACGCGCTGCAGATCAAGACCGGCTCGTTGTCGCGTTCGGATCGCATGGCGAAGTACAACCAATTGCTGCGAATCGAGGAAGACCTCGGCGATTCGGCAAGTTATGCGGGACGCGACGCCTTCTACCAGTTGAATCGCCCTTGAGCATTCCGATGCGCCTTCTTGCCCTGGCCCTGGTCGTGCTGATCGCCGCAATCCAGAGCCCGCTCTGGTTCGGCAAGGGCGGCTGGCTGCGGGTCTGGGACCTGGACCGGCAGGTCGAAGCGCAGCGCGAAGCCAACATCAGGCTGGCCGCACGCAATACCACGCTCGATGCGGAAGTGAAGGACCTCAAGCAGGGCTACGACGCGATCGAGGAGCGGGCGCGCTCCGAGCTCGGCATGGTCAAGCAGGACGAAGTGTTCTTCCAGCTTTTGCAGCCTTCCGCTGCTGCAACGGACTACCCGGGCAAGCGCTGAATCCGGCGGCAGCTTGGGCGCCAGGTTTCTTTCGGCGCCACCCTGGCGCAGCCACCGCGCGGGCTTTCCCTTCTAGCGCCGCACCCTGCCTTCCGCGGCCTTTAACTCATCCAGTGTATTGATGTTGGTGAAGTCGGCTTCGTTGCCAAAGTCCACGGCCGCGGTGCGCAGCGTGGCAAACCACGCATCCACCTTGCGGCCGCCGTCCTCGATGAAAGCCGTAAGTTGGGGCAGCAGGGATTTTCGTGCCATGCAGAACACCGGCTGAATGCGGTTTGCCGTCCGGACCATGGCCAGCTCCACGTTCTTGTCCCGCAGCGGCACGCATAGCCGCTGCACCAGGTCCATGGGAAAGCAGGGCGAGTCGCACGGTACGGTCACGACCAGTTCGCCTGACGCCTCCATCAGGCCGCGCTGCAGGCCCGCCAGCGGTCCCGCCTGCTGGCCGTCCATGTCCGGTATGACCCGGCTCCCGAGCGACGAGTAGCGCGCGATGTTGCGGTTGGCGTTGATCAGTACATCGCCGACCTGGGGGAAGAGCCGTTCCAGCACCCATGACACCAGTGGTTTCCCGTCGAGGAGTTGCAGCCCCTTGTCCGCGCCACCCATGCGGCGACCCAGCCCGCCGGCAAGTATGACGCCGGTGACTGTCACGGCGGCTGGCGGGAAATCAGTCATTACGGTTTCTCGAACGTTCCGCACCTGTTCATTGGCAGATTATTGCAGGAACCTCACCGTATGCGCTGTCCCTTGCCGTGGGGCGGATATGCCGCATGATGCAGGTACAATAACAGGCGATTCGATACAACAAGTTGCATAAAATTTCATATATCAAGGGGGGATCGTGATCGAATTCCTGGCGAAGGAGCGGACCATTGCCGCTCCCGGTTTTAATCGGTGGCTGGTACCTCCCGCGGCGCTGGCGATCCACCTTTCGATCGGCATGGCCTACGGCTTCAGCGTGTTTTGGCTGCCGCTTTCACGTGCCCTGGGCATCAGGCAGCCAATCGCCTGTCCTGAGGACATGAGTTTTCTCTCCAAGGTCTTCGCGACGACCTGCGACTGGCAGATCTCGATGCTGGGCTGGATGTATACGCTGTTTTTCGTTTTCCTCGGTTCTTCCGCCGCAGTATTCGGCCACTGGCTGGAAACGGCGGGACCGCGCAAGGCCGGCGTGGTGGCGGCCTTCTGCTGGGCCGGCGGCCTGTTGATATCCGCCTTGGGTGTCTACACCCATCAGATCTGGCTGTTATGGGCCGGCTCAGGCGTGATCGGCGGCATCGGCCTTGGACTGGGCTACATTTCCCCGGTATCGACGCTGATCAAATGGTTTCCCGACCGCCGTGGCATGGCGACGGGGATGGCGATCATGGGCTTCGGCGGCGGCGCGATGATTGGAGCGCCCCTGGCCGACCGGCTCATGAACTTCTACGCCACCGAGGCGTCAGTCGGCGTCTGGCAGACCTTCGTGACCATGGGCGTCATCTACTTCATCGCGATGATGCTCGGCGCATTCGGCTATCGCGTGCCGCCGACCGGCTGGAAGCCGGCGGGCTGGACGCCGCCGCCGCAGAAGGCCAACAGCATGATCACGTCCCGTCACGTGCACGTGAACACCGCGCATAAGACGCCGCAGTTCTGGTTTCTGTGGGGGGTGCTTTGCCTTAACGTGAGCGCGGGCATTGGCGTGATCGGAATGGCCTCTCCGATGCTCCAGGAGGTCTTCGGCGGCAGGCTGATCGGCGTCGATCTGCAACTCGCGGAGCTGGCCAAGGATCAGCGCGCCATGGTGGCGACGATCGCGGCGGCATTCGCGGGGCTGCTGTCGCTGTTCAACATCGCTGGCCGGATCGTTTGGGCGTCGTTCTCGGATTACATAGGCCGCAAGGCGACGTATTTCACTTTCTTCCTGCTCGGCATCGCGCTCTATGCCTCGGCGCCGTGGGCCGGCAGCATCGGCAGTGTCGCATTGTTCGTCGGCATTTTCTGCGTCATCCTGACCATGTACGGCGGCGGTTTTGCGACCATTCCCGCTTATCTGGCGGACATGTTCGGCACGCAACACGTGGGTGCCATCCACGGCCGCCTGCTTACTGCCTGGTCGGCCGCAGGCATACTCGGGCCCGTGGTGGTCAACTACATCCGCGAATACCAGATCTCCCACGGTGTGCCGCCGTATCAGGCCTACAACGTCACGATGTACATCCTGGCGGCGATGTTGCTGGGCGGCCTGGTCTGCAACCTGCTGGTGCGCCCCGTGGCGGACAAGTTCTACATGACCGAGGCGGAACTTGCCGCAGAGCGCAAGCTTGCACATGAGACGACCACGGGCACATCCACATCCACGAATGCCAGTGGCCATGATTTCTCCGGCAGCCGCCGCGGCCTCGTTGTCGCCGCGTGGGTCGCGGTCGGCATTCCCCTGGCATGGGGCATCTGGATCACCGTGACCAAGGCGGCGAAGCTGTTTTCATGAACGCGGACGGGACAAGCGGAGAAGCAAAATAGGGAAAATCGCACTCATTACCGGCGCGAGCCGCGGCATCGGCGCCGCGACCGCGCTGCTTGCCGCGCGGCGCGGCTATGCGGTATGCGTGAACTACCACAGCAACGAGGCGGCGGCGGAGAAGGTCGTCGCCGAAATCGGCAGGATCGGTGGCAAGGCCATCGCCGTGGCCGCCGATGTGTCTTCCGAGGCCGATGTGATCCGCTTGTTTAAAACCGTGGACAGCGAGCTCGGCCGCCTTGATGCGTTGGTGAACAATGCGGGCATCCTCGACCGGCAGGCGCGCCTGGAAGCCCTGGATGCGGGCCGATTGAACCGGATATTCGCCACCAACATCACCGGCAGCTTCCTGTGCGCCCGTGAGGCGGTGCTGCGCATGTCAACCAGGCATGGCGGCACCGGTGGCGCGATCGTGAATGTCTCTTCGGCTGCTTCGCGCCTCGGCTCTCCGGGCGAATACGTCGATTACGCGGCATCCAAAGGCGCGGTGGATACGATGACCATCGGCCTGGCGAAGGAGGTCGCCGAGGAGGGCATCCGCGTCAACGCCGTCCGCCCCGGTTTCATCTATACGGACATGCATGCCAGCGGTGGCGAGCCCGATCGGGTGGATCGGGTCAAGGCGTTCGTGCCAATGAAGCGCGGCGGGCATGCCAGTGAAGTTGCGCAGGCGATACTCTGGCTGCTTTCCGAGGAATCGTCTTTCACCACCGGTGCGTTTATCGATATCTCCGGCGGGCGCTAGCGTCCGCCGATGGCCCCCTGAACATGACCGGTCACGGCTGGTTTGTGCTCGCAATGACCCTGCTCCCGGCGGCGGGCTTTGCTTTCTGGCTCTATGGCCAGTTCCTGCGCGCCAGGCGCGAGGAAGCCGCTACCGTGCTGCGCAAGGGTGTCCTTGCGCAGGCCGAGGTCGTGGCTGTCCATGGCGAAACCGTCAGCTTTCGCTTCCTGGCGTCCGGCTGGGAGCATCCGATCACCGTCGACGGGCACGCCGAAAAGGGGCGGCGGTTCGAAATTGGTGAGAAAATTCAGGTACGTTATCTGCCCGCCCATCCGCATATCTCCGTTATAGTGACAGTGGACGGCTGATTTCAGGACCGCCACGGGCGGACGCATTCCGCAACCGCACATAGTTTTTCCGGGAGACGCGCATTGGCAAAAGCAAACTACGGATTCGAGAAACGCCAGCGCGAGCTGGCAAAGAAAAAAAAGCAGGAAGAAAAACGCCTGCGCAAGGCGGCCGAAAAGGCTGAAACACCGGTGGAAGGGCAACCTGTTCCGGCACCGGCCGACGCGGAGCCCACACCGGAGAGTTGATCCGGGAGTCCTGAATGCGGATATGGGTGGATGCGGATGCCTGCCCAAATGCCATCAAGGACATTCTCTTCAGGGCCGCCGAACGGGCGCAGGTGACATTGACGCTGGTTGCAAACCAGCCGGTCAGGACGCCGCCCTCCCGGTTCATCCGAGCCATTCAGGTTTCCGCGGGCTTCGATGCGGCGGACGACAGGATCGTGCAACTTGTCGATCCTGGCGACCTGGTCGTGACGGCCGACATTCCGCTGGCGGCCGGCGCAATTGCCAAAGGTGCGCATGCGCTCGATCCGCGCGGGGAACTTTACTCCCCGGACAACATCAAGGAGAAACTGGCTATCCGCAAGTTGATGGATGAACTGCGCAGCAGCGGCGTTCAGACCGGTGGTCCCGCCACTTTCAGCGCTGCGGACCGCCAGGCCTTTGCCGGCAAGCTGGATCGCCTGCTGCCGGCGATCAGGGGCGGATAGCACGCCGGATCGTCGGGGAACAACCAATGTCTCCGGGACTTCAGCCGGGACGTTTGCTAGTGAAGGAGCGTGAAAGGTAATGAATCGATTTCTGCTGACGCTGTGTGTTTCGTCATGGCTGCTGGCCGGTGCGGGAACCGCCTGGTCCCAAGAGGCAAAACCTGCTCCGATCACGGTACTCAAGGAATCCGGTCCGGTCACGTATGGGCGCTCGGCAAAGATCAAGGCCGTGGTGGACGCCATCGACCTGACGACACGCTCGATCACGGTGAAAGGCCCGAAGGGCCGGCCGCTTACCATGCGGGTCGAGGACCGGGTCAGGAACCTCCCGGACATCGCCATCGGCGACGAAGTCGTGGTCCGCTACCACGAATCCGTGGGTGTCGAACTGCGCATAGCCGAGGAGGGCGAGTCGATTGCCCCGGATGAAACCGGTATGCACAGCGGGGAAGCCGGCCAGATGCCCGGCGCATCCGTGCGCAGGACCGAGATCGCCAATGTCGAGTCCACCAGCCTCCGGGGGAAATCGGCCGTGCTGAAGACGCCAGATGGCAGGTTCCTGGACCTCTACGTGCGCGACGAGGCCGTGCTTGGTTCTCTCAACCCCGGCGACAGCGTGGTCGCAACTTATACGCAAGCGACCGTGGTTTCGGTCGAAGGACCCAAGGACAAGGACGCGAAGGATGCGAAGGGCAGGAAGAAGCCGCGCAGGAAATGAACGCGCGCAGACCCGATCCTGCCCTTTACCCGGGAATGAATTTCAGCGCCACGCCATTGTTGCAGTAGCGCAGCCCGGTCGGATCCGGGCCATCCTCGAACACGTGCCCCTGATGGCCGCCGCAGCTTGCGCAATGGTATTCGGTCCGCTCCATGAACAGCTTGCGGTCCAGCCTGGTTTCCAGGGCGCCCGGCAAGGCGTCGAAGAAACTGGGCCAGCCGGTCTTGCTGTCGAACTTCTGGTTAGATATAAACAGTGGCTGCCCGCATGCGGCACAGGCGAAAGTGCCTTTGCGCGTTTCCTCGTTGAGCGGGCTGGTGAAACGCCGCTCGGTGCCTTCTTCTCGCAACACTTCAAACTGCTCCGGCGTGAGTTCTTCGCGCCACGCCTGTTCCGTTTTTTCTATTTTCACTTCTCCTCCGGGGTTACCAGGATTTCATAGTGCGACGAGCGTTGATCGAAGTTCGAGAGCAATGCCCGCGCCTTGGGCGGAATCACCGCGGCCTCGTGATCCTCTCCCGCAAACATCTTGACCGCCTGAATCGAATCGAACCACATCACGGTCACGAATTCGACCCCCTCCGGCACGTCGCGGCGCAACAGATGGATGCCGCGGCAGCCGGCCAGGCTTCGACCGGCGATGCCGGCAAAGATTTCGCCGCGCAGCAACGTTTCATAGGCCTCGGCATTGTGACGGCTGGTCCAGCCATGCCACATCCTGCTGATCATGTTGTCCTCCTGCCGCATTTTAACGCCGGTCGGTGCCCGGACAATGTGTTAGATCAAGCGCGCAAAATTCGCGTATCGCTGACCGGAATGCCGCACTTCTCGCAATGAAGTCTGAATTCCCCGCCACCCAATCCGACCTGGAAAGCAATCGCAGCTTTTACGATGGCCTGTGGGCGCAATCCCGGCTGGTCGAGCCCGACCGCTTCAATACCTGGCCCCTGGTGCGGGATCTGGTCGCACGGTCGCAGCGTCGGCTGGAAGTCGCCCCCGGGCTGCGGCCGAGGCTGCCGATCGAAGGCACGCATTTCGTTGACATCAGCGAACCTGCGCTGGCCAGATTGCGCTCCCGCGCCGCCAGTGCGACGCTTCAATCGGTGACCGCATTGTCTTTTGCCGATGCCGAATTCGACCTGGTCTGCGCTTTCGACATCGTCGAGCACGTGGACGACGAGGACGGCACGTTCGATGAACTGGACCGGGTGTGCGCGCCGGACGGGGCGCTGCTCATGTCGGTGCCTCTGCATCCTTCGCAGTGGACGGCCTTCGACGATTTCGTCGGCCACCGGCGCCGCTATGAACCGGACCGTCTGGTGCAGATCCTGGCAAAGCGTGGATTTGCGGTCGAAAGCAGCGCCATCCACGGCATGCAGCCGGCATCGTCCTGGCTGCTTGACTTCGGGATGTGGGGTCTGGAGCAAAAACGCGAGCAGGCGATGTGGCTGTACAACCGCATCCTCATGCCGCTGGGAATTTTTTTCCAGAGGAAGCTCAGCCTGCAGCCGGGGATGATCGATACCACGAACGTCGATACCGTCCTGCTCGTGTGCCGCAAGCAGGCGGGCGCTGCCAGCCGGGGCTAGATCAATCCTTCCAGCAATTGCACGTCGACCACCGCGCCCGCGGCAATATTGCCCTGGTCGGTCGGCAGGATGATGAAGCAGTCGGCCTGGCTCATCGAGGACAGTATTCCCGAGCCCTGATCGCCGGTCGTGCGGACTGTCCATTGGCCGTCGGTGCCCTGGCTGAGAATACCCCTCTGGAACTCCGTGCGGCCCGGCGACTTCTTGATTGGGGAAGTGCAGGTAACCTGCAGTGTCGGCAGTGGCGCCACGCGCGTCTGTCCCTGTAGATGAAGCAGGGCGTCGCGTACGAACTGGTAGAAAGTCACCATGACGGCGACCGGGTTGCCCGGCAAGCCGAAGAAATGCGCCGTGCCGATTTTTCCGTAGGCCAGTGGCCGCCCGGGCTTCATGGCGATTTTCCAGAACAGCACCTGACCGAGCTTGTCGAGGATCTGCTTGACGTAGTCCGCCTCGCCGACCGAGACGCCGCCGCTAGTCATGACGACGTCGGCCGTTTCCGCTGCCTGGAGGAACGCCTGCTCCACGTCTTCCGGGTTGTCGCGGATGACGCCCAGGTCCAGGACTTCGCAACCGAGCCGGGTCAGCATGCCGAAAAGGGTGTAGCGGTTGCTGTCGTAGATCTGCCCGGGCGCAAGGGGCTGGCCGATGGGTGCGAGTTCGTCCCCGGTGGAGAAAAAAGCCACCCGCAACTTGCGGTAAACGGAGACTTCGCCGATGCCCAGCGAAGCGGTCATGCCGATCTCCGCCGGACGCAGCAGTTGGCCGCGCTTCAGCGCGGGTTCCCCCTTGCGCAGGTCTTCTCCGGCCCGGCGCAGGTTGGTGCCCTTCTTCGGCAGGGAAGCGACCGCAACCTGGTCGCCGGAGGCCTTGGCGCGCTCCTGCGGGACGACGCTGTCGGCGCCGGACGGAATGACTGCACCGGTCATGATGCGCACTGCCTGTCCGGCAGACAGCATCCCCGCGAAGGGCTTGCCGGCGAACGAGGTTCCAGTCACTTTCAGGATGGCTTCGCCCTCCGCTTTGAGGTCGTCGAATCGCACCGCATAGCCGTCCATGGCAGAGTTGTCATGCTGCGGCACATCGACCGGTGAGACCACATCTTCTGCGAGCACGCGACCCAACGCGGCACGGATGTGGAGGCGTTCGACGGCCGTGAGCGGCGAAAGAAAGGCGCGGATGTGTTCGCGCGCCTTGTCGACCGGCATCGAATTGGGATCGTAGTCCGATGCGGCAGCCAGGTCGTGGAGGGATTTGGGTGAATCCATGAATGCAGAGTCGGGAAGTGGAGGGCGGACTTCTACTTCTACTTCGACTTCAGGCCGGTCTCCAGCAGTTCACCGACGATTTCGTTCAAACCGGTCTTGCGCTCCTGCGCCAGCGAATGGAGTTTTTTCACCAGGCCGCTGTCCAGCTTGACCGCGAAAGGAACCAGTCCCAGTTCCTGGTCGCGCCTGCGTTGTTCACGGCGATCCGGCACCGCGGCATCTTTCTTGCCGAATCGGCCCGGCGTGGCGGCACCAGACATGTCGCGGTCGATTTTCTTGCCCTTTTTCTTCTCGAGGTCGGCGCGCTTCATCGATCAGCCGCCGATGTAGGACATTTCGACCTTGCGCAACTTCGCCGTTTCTCCAGTGCGGATCTCCGAATAGTGATCAGCGCGGACCCGCCAGACCCCGGCGATCGCGTCCCCGATCTCGCCGTCGGTGGCGCCGGTGCGAAGCAGGCCGCGCAAATCCGTTCCTTCGGTAGCGAACAGGCAGGTGTAGATGGAGCCCTCGGCTGAGAGGCGCAGCCGGGTACAGTCCTTGCAGAACGCCTGGGTCACGGAAGATATGAATCCGATTTCGCCGGAGCCGTCCTTGTAGCGCCAGCGTTCCGCGACTTCACCGATGTAGTTGGGATCCAGGGGCTCGATGGGAAATTCGGCATTGATTCTGGCGACCAGTTCTCGCGATGGCACGACGTATTGCATCTTCCAGCCGTTGGTGTGACCGACATCCATGAATTCAATGAAACGCAGGATGTGGCCGCTGCCTTTGAAATGGCGTGCCATGTCGAGTGCATCCTGGTCGTTGGTGCCGCGCTTGACCACCATGTTTACCTTGAGGGGTTGCAGTCCCACGCGGTCCGCTTCCTCGATGCCTTCAAGCACTTTCGCGACCGGGAAGTCGACGTCGTTCATGGACCGGAAGACCGCGTCGTCGAGGGAGTCCAGGCTGACGGTTACGCGCTGCAGTCCTGCATCCTTGAGTGCCTGCGCCTTCTGTTTCAGAAGCGAGGCATTGGTTGTCAGCGTGATGTCGAGATCCGGTTCCTGCGCCAGGAGCGCGATCAGCTTCTCGAGCTGGCGGCGCACCAGCGGCTCGCCGCCGGTGATGCGCACTTTCTCGATACCGTGGCCGCGGAATATTTTCACAAGGCGGTAGATTTCGTCGAAGCTCAGCAGCTGGGAGCGCTCGAGGAACTGGAAGTCACGCCCGTAGACCTCCTTCGGCATGCAGTACGTGCAGCGGAAATTGCAGCGGTCGGTCACCGAGATGCGCAAATCGCGCAGCGGACGGCCGCGCGTATCCACCAGCGCGGGCGAACCGGCGTCTGCCAGTTTCAGCGCGGCAGGTTGCATGGTCATGGACATACCTTCGAACATTTGCGGCCTGGTTCCGGAGCCTTGCCCGGCCGCTTGGTGGCGCCATTATATTCCAAGGTGAATAACGCCACAGAGGCTTGAACAGGTAGGGTGTGCCGGGCTCAGACGTAGGCGATCATGCGGCCGCAGGTGACGATGCCAATCCAGAGCAGAAGGGATGTCCCGGCATGCAGCCGGGCGGAAACGGGTGCCGTCACGCCCAGGTCCCATTGCGCCACGGAGCGGAAGGCGCCCATGTGGAAAGCCGCGGCGTTGGTGCCCGCAAGCATCAGGAGCAGCAACTTCAGGACAAAGGCGCGGTTGCCGACCAGATTGCCGGCGTCCGAGGAAAACATCAGCAGGCCCGCCGGAACGATGAGGATCAGCGCCGCGGCGCCCCACGGCAGCAAATGCGCGGCCAGCATGCGTACGGGCACGCGCCTGGAAAGACCCAGCACGCGCAGGTCGAACATGATCACCGCGCCTACCAGGATGATGAAGCCGACGATGTGGACGGTCTCCACGACCGGGTACAGCCACATCGAATCCCGCATCGCCGCGGCGATGCCGCCGTGCTCGAGGGCGTCGAGCAACTGCGAACCCGGGGTCATCAGCGCAGTTCGGTGGTCTTGCCCCCGATGGTGATCCGTTCCGCCCGCATTTCGGCGGGATCGTCACGGTTCGGATAGCCCTCGACGGTGGCCTGGATGCCGGCCTTCAGGTCGGCGCTGGCGAGTCCCCGGGCGGACATCCGCGAAGGGGGCGCCAGCACTGCCAGCCAGGTCTTGCCGGAAACGTTCAGTTTGATGGTGCCGTGCGGGTAGGTATAGGAGGCTTCGACAACGGTTCCGCTGATCGTGACGGGCTTGTCGTTGTCGTAGCTGCTCCAGCCGTGGTGCGCGACGGCTGGCAAGGCGACAAGAGATGCAACAAACAGCGAATGCGTGATCAGTTTTTTCATCTTTCCCTCTCCGAGGCAGCGGGCAGGAATCCCGGTAACCTCAACTATAATTCCATTCCTTCCCTTCTGCGTCCACATCCCCAGGTGAAAGTTTTTGGATTCGCGGCCTGGTCCGGCAGCGGCAAGACCACCATGATCGAGAACCTCCTTCCCCTGCTTGCCGGACAGGGGCTCAGGGTTTCGGTCATCAAGCACGCCCACCATGCCTTCGACGTGGACAAGCCGGGCAAGGATTCGTATCGCCACCGCCAGGCCGGCGCCGCCGAGGTGCTGGTCAGTTCCGCTGCGCGCTGGGTCCTGATGCACGAGCTGCACACGGAAGCCGAGCCGGAACTGCCGCAACTCATCGCGCGCCTGTCGCCCTGCGACCTGGTGCTGGTCGAGGGCTTCAAGCTGCAGCCGATCCCCAAGCTGGAAATCCACCGGCAGGCCACCGGATCCCCTTTGCTGCACCCCGGGGATCCCCACATTGTTGCCGTGGCGACAGACGCCAGGCTGGACACCCGTCTGCCGCAGTTCGGCCTCGGGGACTACCCGGCTATCGTCCGCTTCATGCTGGACCATCTGGGCCTGGCGCAGGCTGCCGGCCGGGGCCGGGAGGCTGCAAGTAAGGGGCAAGTCGGGGATAATCCAGACCATGAAGCCTGACGATTCCCGCATTACCACCATCCAGGTCCTGTATTTCGCCCGCCTGCGCGAGGCGTTCGGGCGGGACCGGGAGCAGCTTGCCTTGCCGGAGACCGTGGCCAGCGTCGCGGCTTTGACGGCCTGGCTGAGAGCGCGCGGCGATGCCTGGGAGCGTGAGCTGGCGCCCGGCAAGCCGGTACGCATCGCGGTAAACCAGGACATGGCCGATGCCGATACGCCGGTCAAAACCGGCGATGAAGTCGCCTTCTTTCCGCCGGTGACCGGGGGCTGACATGGCCGTGCGGGTACAGACCGGGGACTTCGACATCGGCGCCGAGATCGCGGCCCTGCGAAAAGGCGATGCGCGCGTGGGCGGCGTCGCCAGTTTCATCGGCGTGGTGCGCGATCTGAACGAAGGCGACCCCGTCGCCGAGATGACGCTCGAGCACTATCCGGGGATGACCGAGAGCGCCCTGGAGAAAATTGTCGTCGAGGCGAAATCCCGCTGGGACATCTATGAGGCGCTCGTGATCCATCGGGTGGGAAAGCTCAAGCCCACGGACCAGATCGTGCTGGTGGTGGTGACCAGCGCGCATCGTGGCGAAGCCTTCCAGGCCTGTGAATTCCTCATGGACTACCTCAAGACCAAGGCGCCGTTCTGGAAAAAGGAACAGACGGGACAGGGCGGCCGCTGGGTGGAAGCCCGCGCTACCGATGACGCAGCCGCCGATCGTTGGAACTGAACGCAACGCCATGGCCCAGCGTAAATCCGCGAAGTCTTCGAAGCTCAAACCGCAGATCCGCATCCTGTTCCGCAAAGCCATCGCCATGGGGCCGGGCAAAGCCGATTTGCTGCGGGCGATCGCCGAAACGGGTTCTATTTCCGCGGCCGCGCGGCAGATGGAAATGTCCTACCGCAGGGCATGGCTGCTCGTCGACACCATGAACCAGTGCTTCAACTCGCCCCTGGTGGAAACCGCCACGGGTGGAAGCCGCGGCGGCGGTGCCCGCGTCACGGAGTTCGGCAAGGACGTCCTCGACCGCTACCAGCGCATGGAGTCCAAGGCCACCGCCAGTGTCTCGCGGGAGCTCGAAGAATTCTCCGGGCTGATGGCGGATCGTCGTCCCTGACACGTTCCCGGTGCCAGGCCGGTTCAGGGTGAAATTTTCGATTGCATGAGAAAGTCCCGGGGCAAGTCTTGACACCATCGCTATATCCATAAGAATATATCGATGGCGGATCATTCGCATGACCGGAAAAACGAGCCGGTCATGCCAAGAAACCTACTTTCGAGCTTGACGCGGCAACCTCACCCGGTTGCCGCTTTTTTTTGCCCTGGGGACCGGGCGATGGCGCCTCAATGCCTTGACTGGACGGGAAACCAGCCGTAGGCTCCGTTATATAACTTCATATACTACGAACCCGGCCCTTGGACAGAGGGCTGGAGGGTCCGCCAGCACTGATGCCGACATCCCAGGAAGTACTGGTCCCGCTGCTGCTCACGCTCAAGGTGGCAGGCTGGGCAACATTGCTTGCGACCATCGCCGGGGTCCTGATCGCCTACGCGCTTGCGCGCCTGCGCTTTCCGGGCAGGGAAGTGCTGGATGCGGTGATGACCTTGCCGATGGTGATGCCGCCCACGGTGCTCGGGTACTACCTTTTGGTCCTCCTTGGACGGCGGGGTCCGATCGGCGCCTGGCTGGAATCGAACTTCGGGATCACGCTGGTCTTTACCTGGCAGGGCGCGGTCATTGCCGCAGCGGTCGTGGCGTTGCCCTTGGTCTACAAGGCCGCGCGCGCCGCTTTCGAAAGCGTCGAGCGCCAGTTCGAGCAGGCTGCGAGGGTCCTGGGCAAATCGGAAACCTCAGTATTCCTCCAGGTTACGCTGCCACTTGCCTGGCGCGGGATACTGGCAGGCGCGATGCTTGCATTCGCCCGTGCAATGGGTGAATTCGGCGCAACGCTGATGATCGCGGGCAGCCTCCCGGGACGCACCCAGACACTTTCCATCGCCGTTTACGAGGCGGTCCAGGCGGGCAAGGATGACGTCGCGAATTTCCTGGTGATCGTCACCTCGGTCGTCTGCATTGCGATCCTGCTGGCTTCGGGCCGCCTGCTGCGGCCGGCCGGGGCAGCCTGACCCCCATGCGCATCGAGGTCGACATCCGCAAGACCCTACGCTCGAACGGACGCGAGTTTTCCCTGGATGCCAGGTTTACCTGCGAGGATGACCGCAGTGTGGTGTTCGGGCCTTCAGGAGCGGGAAAGAGCATCACGTTGCGGGCAATTGCCGGACTGGAAACGCCGGACAGTGGACGCATCGCAGTGGCGGGAAAGGTCCTCTTCGATTCCTCGACCGGCATCAACGTTCCCTCGCGCCAGCGCTCCGTTGCCTACCTGTTCCAGGACTACGCGCTGTTTCCGCATCTGACCGTCGCGCAGAACATCGGCTTTGGCCTGAAGCAGTGGTGGCAACGCGGATTGTCCACTGACGTCAAGCGGCGGGTCGACGAACTGCTCGAGCTGTTCGAATTGCGGGGCCTGGGCCGCGCCTACCCGTGGGAGCTCTCCGGCGGGCAACGCCAGCGGGTCGCACTGGCGCGAGCGCTCATTCGCCACCCGGACGCGCTGCTGCTGGACGAGCCATTCGCGGCACTCGATCCGCTATTGCGTGAAAGGATGCGGGGGGAATTGCTGAAAACCCGCGCGCTGTTCAATGTGCCCATGCTGGTGATCACGCATGATCCGGACGACGTTGCCGTACTGGCGGAAACACTGATCATCCTTGAGCAGGGCAAGGCCTGCCAGGCCGTTGATCTGAAGTCGGCGCCTTACCGCGATGAGGAGGGCCGCTTGAACGATCGCGCCGTCCGCGCTTTGCTGACGAGGTAGACGGCTGTCGAAGGACAAATACCGAGGCCTTCCATTCGAGCGGTCAAATGAACGTGCCAGTTTTTTTGTCTGACGTTATATATAGAAAGATATTGCGAAAAGGGGCATGAAGTGAAAAGAACATTCAAGCGAGTCTGTCAGGGGCTGCCTTTCCTGGTCGCCGCCGCATTTGCGAATCCCACAATCGGGTGCGCGCAGGCTGATTCCGACGAGAGGATTCGCCAGCTCGAAGAGGGTATTCGCAAGCTCACGCGCGAACTCGACGAGGTCAAGGGCCAGGTGCAGGACACGAAGGACAAGGCGGCCCAGACCGAGCAGCGCATCGAGCAGCAAGGCGTTCAGGCGCGCTTCAACGAAGGCGTGACGTTCGAGGATCCGCAAGGCAACTGGGCTGTCCGTGTCAGCGGCCGGGCTCAGCTCGACTTCCGGTACTACGAACAGGACAACGTGCTCGCGGACGATTTCAGCATGCGCCGCATCCGGCTCGGCGCCGGGGTGCAGTTGTACAAGAACTACACGGTTTACGTCGAAGGCGATTTCGCGTCCGGTGATCCTGCCGGCACCACCCAGCAGCAGATGCGCGCGACGCTTGCCTACATCGACATCAACTGGTGGAAAGCGGCCCGCATTCGCCTGGGACAGTTCAAACCCCAGATCGGCCTGGAGCAGACGCTGCTCGATCTGCAGAACGACTACATGGAGCGCGGCCTGCAGCAGAATATCCTGGACGGGAACGGTATCAATTACGACCGCGGAATCATGGTGTCGGGCGCACCCGTGCCGGGCACCTGGTATGCGGCCATGATCTCCAATGGCACGGGCCAGAACCTGGAAGAGAAACAGGGCAACGTGCAGGAGGCCAATTCCGACAGCAAGGACATCACGCTGCGCGGGGTGCTGGATTTCGCCAGGATCTTTTCCGTGGACGATGCAATATTCCACGTCGGCGCCGGTTACAAGTGGGGCGAGCAGACCAACAGTTCCACGAGCCCGTTCTCCGCTCCCGTGGCACGCACGGAGGCCCGTGGCATAACGTTCTTCAACCCGGCTGCGTTCAACGCCGCCGGCCGCAGCGTGAGCAACATCGACCGCCGGATCGCCGCCGCCGAAGTGCTAATGGCTTACAAGTCGGTGAAGTTCCAGGGCGAGTACTGGCTGGCCGAATACGAAGGCACGCGTTACGTGCCCGGGCCGGTCGTCGAATTCTCTCCGCAGATCAAGGCCGGATACCTGTCCGCGATGTGGCTGATCACGGGCGAGAACTATTCGGACGCCTATCGGGACTCGATTCCGCAGAAGATCAAGCCGCGCAACCGGTTCGGCTGGGGCGAGGGCAATGGCTGGGGTGCGTGGGAAGTCGGCCTGCGCTACAGCTTCTTCGATGCCTCGGATTTCCAGACCATCAACGGAGTGAGCACAGGGCAACTGGGGGCAGGATCGGCCACCGTAACGCCGGCTGTCACCACGTCGACCAACAAGGCCACGGCGTATACCGCCCAACTGAAGTGGATCCATAACGTCTACACCCGGGCGCTGCTCGACTACGTGCGCACCGAGTTCGACACGCCGGTGGCGGCCAACGGCCAGAGCCTCGATCGCGAGGATGCCGTCATGATGCGCTTCCAGGCCGACTTCTGACCGGCGCGAATCCCAAGGAAGAACCATGAAAAAACTGTTTGTATCGCTGATCGCCACAGTTGGTGTTTGCTTTGTGGGGACAACCGCCGCTGCGGACCTTATCGTTTCCGCCACGGCCAGCCTTACCAATGCCTTTGCCGACATCGGCAAGGAGTATGAAAAGGCCAGACCCGGCAGTAAAGTGCTGTTCAACTTCGCGGCCTCGGGCCAGCTTCTCCAGCAGATAAGTCGCGGCGCACCCGTAGATGTCTTTGCCTCGGCCGACCAGGAAACCATGGACACTGCTGAAAAGCAGAACCTGGTCGTGCGCGGTACTCGGCGCGATTTCGTCCGCAACAAGCTGGTCGTTGTCGTACCTGCGAAATCGCAACTGGCCTTGAACTCGCTCGACAGCCTGAAGTCCGTCGATGTGAAACGCATCGCGCTGGCGAATCCCGAGAGCGTGCCGGTCGGACGCTATTCGAAGCAGGCACTCGAAGCCGCCGGCCTCTGGGATGCGCTGAAGGACAAATACATCACCACCACCAACGTCCGCCAAAGCCTCGACTACACCGCGCGTGGCGAGGTGGATGCGGGTTTCGTCTACCTTACGGACGCGCTGATCATGCCGAACCGGGTGAAGATCTCGTTCGAGCCGCCACTCACAACGGAGGTCCTCTATCCGATCGCCGCGGTGAAAGGCAATGGCAATGAGAACGGCGCCCGCGATTTCATCGCATTCCTCAATCAGAAGCAGGCGCAGAAAATCCTGCAAAAATATGGGTTCGTCAAGCCCTGATCCGGACGGAGAGTGCCGGTGGCGGATGCGGCTGGCCAAAAGGCCGGCCGCTTTTTATTCAGCTATCGGGCGGACGCGGCGCCGGTACGGTCTGCGCTTCGTACTTGCGGTCTTTCCAGCCACCACCCAGCGCGCGAATCAGAGTGACGCTGGCCAGCATCTGCTGTTGCCGCACCTGCAGGCGCACGCGTTCGACCTGCAGCCGGGTGCGTTGCGCATCCACCAGTTCGAGCACATTGGTCAGGCCCGTCTTGTAGCGAGACGTCGCCAGATGCTCCGCCCGTTCCGCCGAGTTGACTGCGCGAAGCTGGCTGTTATGCTGCTGGTCGAGGATGCGCAGTGCGGCCAGCGAGGTTTCCACTTCCTTGAAGGCGACCAGCAGGCGTTCGCGATAAGTCGCCAGGTTCTCGGCATACTGGGCTTTGGCCCGATCGACATTCCCACGTATGCGCCCACCGTCGAATATCGGCTGGGCAAGCGCCACGCCCAGCGACCAGATCTGGCTTTCGCGATTGAGCAGGTCGGACAGTTCCGCGCTCTCGAAGCCGTAAATCCCGGTCAGGCGGATGGAAGGAAACATCGCGGCCTGGGCAACACCGATATCCGCGTTGCGTGCCGCAAGCAGGCGTTCGGCTTCCGCCACATCCGGACGACGCTCCATCAGGTCGGCTGGCAACCCCATCGGAATCGCGGGAACGTGGGACGCAATCATTCCGGGTTCCAGGTTCAGGCGGCCGGGCAGGGTGCCGACCAGGACTGCCAGTGCATGCAGCAGCTCGTTGCGCCGCCGCTCCGCCGCGTGCGCATCGGCTTCGGTGATGGCCAGTTCGGTTTCGACCCGGGCCAGGTCGAGCTCGCTCGCAAGGCCGCCGCGTTTGCGCGCGGCGACCAGATCCCGTGCCCTTACGCGCAATTCGATGCCGCGCTTGAGCAGGGCAAGTTCCTCGTCAGCGGCGCGCAGCTGGAAGTAGGTCTGCGCCACGTCGCCTTGCAACGTCAGCAGGACCGTGTGATAGGCCGCGACGCTGGCTTCCATTCGCTTGCCCGCCGACTCGAGTTGCCGGGAGATCTTGCCCCATAAATCGACTTCATAGGACGCATACAGCGGCAGGCGGAATCGGCTGGTGGTGTATTCGTGGTTGCCGGGCACCTTTTCCGGCTGGTCCGGGCGATTGCCCGAGACCGCGTAGCGCGATGCATCGGGCGCAAATTCAAGCGTGGGCATCCTGCCCGCATCGGTATAACCCAGGATGGCGCGAGCCTGTTCGACGCGGGCGGCTGCCGCTTGCAGCCTGGGGCTCGACGCGCGGGCTTCTTCCTCGAGCCGGTTCAGCACCGGGTCCTGGAAGATCTCCCACCAGTTGCTGCGGGCGATGGCATCGCTGGGCGCGGCTTCCTTCCAGGGGCCCGCCTCGACGAAAGCGGCGGGCGGGGTTGCCGGCGGACGGACGTAGTCCTTTCCTGCCTGCATGCAGCCGCACGCGAGTGCTGCGCTCGTCAGCATCGGATAAAGAAATCTCATGGTTGCCCGATCAGGATTTAGGCTTCTCTGCGGCCGGGACCGGCACGGCTTTCGGCGCATCCTTCTTTTCGCTGTGCGCCTGCATTTCCGTTGCCCTTACCTTCAGGCCATTGACGAGGCTGTCGCGCGGATTGTTGATGACGCGATCGTTCTCCGCCAGTCCCGCGACGATCTCGACTTCCTTGCCCAGGTCGCGGCCGATCTTGACCGGCTTGATCTGGATCACGCCGTTTGCATCCACCGTGGCGACGCGAGCGCCTTCACCGCCAACCATCAAGGCATTGATCGGAATCTGCAGGTTGGGCTGCGGATTGACCAGGTTCAGTTTCGCCTGGGCATACATGCCGGGCAGCAGCGGCCCGCCGCGGTTGGGCACATGCATTTCCACGATCATCGTGCGGGTGGCGGCATCGAAGGCGCCGGCGGTGCGCATCACTTTCGCCGCGAATGCGTGTTCACCAAGTTCCGGCACCATCAGGTCGACCGTCATGCCTGGCTTGATGAGGCGCATGCTGCTTTGTGGCACGGCGGCATGCACGCGAATGGTTTCGGTCTGCGCCAGCTTGAACAGCCAGCCCGACGAGGACGCACTGCCGGCCTGGATGAGAGAACCTACCTCGACGTTGCGCGCCGTGATGGTCCCGGAAAAAGGCGCGACGACCCGCTGGAAGGACTTCATCTGTTCCAGCCGGCGCAGGTTGGCTTCGGCGGCGGCATAGTCGGCGCTGCGCGCGGCGAAAACGCCCTGTTTCTCGTCCACTTCCTGTGGCGAGACGGCCTCTTCATTGAGCAGGGCGGCGTAACGTTCGGCGGTTATTTTCGCCAGATCAAGATTGGCCCTGACCTGAGCGCGCGAGGCGCGGGCCTGGTCCATTTCCCGGTCGACTTCCGGCGCCTCGATCTCCGCAAGCACCTGACCCGTCTTCACCGGGTCGCCGATATCCACCAGCCAGCGCTTGAGATAGCCAGTGGTGCGTGCGTAGATTGTCGTTTCCTGCATGGCGTAGAGCGTGGCGGGCAGGGTCAGGTCGGCGTTGGCGTTGCCGCGTCTGGCCGGGACATAACTGACGACCTGCAGGGCGTCTTTTCCGGCCTCGGCCTGCGCCACCTTCAGGGCATTCCATTTCGGCCACAGGCCGATCGCGAAAAGCCCGCCCAAAATCACCACCGTTCCGACGACCAAAGCGATGCCCGAGGCCTGTCCCCGCATGGAAGCGCAGGTCATGGGGTTGTTCAGTGTGGAGATGACCAATTGAATTTGCTCAACTTTTAACCGGACATTACTGATTATTTATAACGCTTTTTCTTGTAGTTTCTGATCATAAACTTGTAACATTAATGAAACTTCAATGCAACATTACGGGGAGCCATCAAAGCGTGTGGATTGTCAGGCTGGCTCTTAGTCGGCCCTATACATTCGTCGTCCTGGCACTTCTGGTGGTCGTACTTGGCATCGTGTCCATCCTGCGCATGCCGAAGGACATCTTTCCCGAGATTTCCGAGCCGATCGTTACCCTAATCTGGCAATACGTGGGCATCCCTGCGGACGCCTTCGAGAAGCAGATCACCATTTTCTCCGAGCAGCAGGTCAACACGACGGTCAGCAACATCCGCCGAATCGAGTCCCACACGATCAACGGCAAGAACGTAATCCGCATCTATTTCCAACCCTCGGTGAGGATCGATCAGGCGGTCAGCCAGATCACCGCCACGTCGCAGACCATCATCCGACGCATGCCGCCGGGTACGCAGCCCCCGCAGATCGTGCAATACGACGCCTCCAGCGTGCCGATCCTGCAGATCGCTCTGGGCAGCGATTCCATGAGCGAACAGCAACTCTACGACCAGGGACTCTGGCTGGTGCGCAACGAAGTGGTGCCGGTGCCAGGTGCCACGGTGCCACTGCCGTATGGCGGCAGGCCGCGCCTGGTGATGATCGACGCCGATCCGGTGCGCATGCACGCCAAAGGCATGACTGCCAAAGACATCAATGAAGCGCTCAATCGCCAGAACGTCAACCTGCCCACCGGAATTACGCAAATCGGCGAGCGTGACTACATACTGAGCATCAACAACAGCCCCGAGAAGATTTCCGAACTGGGCCTGCTGCCGATCAGGAGCGTCAACGGCGTCATGGTGTACATCAACGACGTGGCGGACGTTCGGGACGGTTACAACGAGCAGACCAGTCTGGTACGCCATGATGGCCGCAAATCGGCGCTCATTACTGTCCTCAAGAGCGGCGGCGCGTCGACGCTGGATATCATCCGTAATGTGCGCGAGCGCCTTTCGAACGTGGCCTTGCCGGAAGGCCTGAAACTGTCCTTCCTGTTCGACCAGTCCGTGTTCGTGGCCAATGCCATGCATGCCGTAGTTGTCGAGGGCCTCATGGCTGCGGCCCTGACAGGCTTGCTGATCCTGCTGTTCCTCGGCAGCTGGCGCTCAACCCTCGTCGTGGTGACGTCCATCCCCCTGGCAATCCTGTTCTCCATCGTCATGCTTTCGGTAATGGGTTATTCGCTGAACCTCATGACGCTGGGGGGGCTCGCGCTTGCAGTGGGCATTCTCGTCGATGACGCAACGGTGACCATCGAGAACATCCATCGCCACCAGGCCATGGGCAAGGGACTGACACGGTCGATCCTGGACGGGTCGCAGCAGATCGTGGTACCGGCGCTGATCTCGATGCTCTGCATCTGCATCGTGTTCCTGCCGGTTCTGCTCCTGACCGGCGCAGCGAAATACCTGTTCACCCCGATGGCGCTGGCGGTGGTTTTCTCGATCGTCGCGTCGTATGGCATTTCGCGGACGCTGGTGCCCGTGATGTCGCGGTACCTGCTGGTAGAAGACGAGCACGGCGACGGCCGCGGCCTGATGGCGCGCATGCGTGCGGTCGTTGAAACCAACTTCGAGCGCCTGCGCAGGAACTACCTGTCCGCCTTGCGCTGGTCGCTGATGAACAGGATCACGGTATTCGCCTTGTTCATCGTCATGGTCGTGGGTTCGGCCGGCGCGGTCCTGTTCATCGGCTGGGAATTTTTCCCGGTTGTCGATGCGGGCCAGATCCGGCTGCACGTCAACGCACCGACGGGAACGCGGATCGAAGATACGGGGAAGATCTTTTCGAGGGTGCAGGACGAGATCCGGCGGATCATCGATCCCCAGGATCTCGACGTGGTCATCGACAACATCGGAATCCCGCCATCGACGAACCTGGCGTACAGCGACAACGTAACCCTGTCATCGGGCGACGGGGAAATTCTGGTTGCACTAAAGTCCGACCACAAGGTGGCAACCAGCGAGTACATACGCAGGCTGCGCCAGGTGCTTCCCGAGCGATTCCCGGAGTGCACGTTCTACTTCCAGCCCGGCGATATGATGAACCAGATCCTGAACTTCGGATTGCCGGCGCCCATCGACGTCAAGATCATCGGCGGGGACTACAAGAACTTCCAGCTGGCCAAGGAGATCGAGGCGCGCATGAAGCGGGTCCCGGGGGCGGTGGACGTGCACGTGCATCAGGTCATGAACCAGCCTGCGCTTCGGGTCGAAGTGGATCGCACGCGCGCGGCGCAATTCGGCGTCACCCAGCGCGAAATTGCGGAAAACTTCCTGATCGCCTCGTCGTCGAGCGTGGTGGTGACGCCCAACTACTGGAACGATCCGAAAACCGGCCGTCCCTACCAGGTCGTCGTCGTCCAGCCGCACGAGACGGCATTGAATTCGGTGGAGGCGATTCTCAACATCCCCCTGCCGGGCAGGGGGCAGTCCCCGACCCAGACGCTGGGTAACGTGGCGACGGTCAAGCACATCGAGCTGCCCTCGATCATCAATCACGTCAACACGGAACTCGCATTCGACGTGTATGCGAACGTGCAGGGCAGGGACCTGGGGGCGGTCACCTCCGACGTCCGCAAGATCGTCGATGAATTCATTCCCAAGGCGCGTGAACAGAAAAACAACACGCGCATCGAGATTTCGGGCCAGGCCGAAAGCATGTACGACGCGTTTACACGCATGGGCATCGGTCTCATCGCGGCGGTGCTGCTGGTGTACTTCATCATGGTCATCAATTTCCAGTCGTGGACCGATCCGTTCATCATCATCACGGCACTGCCGGGAGCATTCTGCGGAATCATCTGGATGCTGTTCCTGACCGGCACCAGCTTCAGCGTGCCTTCGCTGATGGGCGCGATCATGAGCGTCGGCGTGGCCACCGCCAACAGCATCCTGATGGTGTCCTTCGCCAATGAAATGTTGCGTGAGGGCAAGGATCCGATCGAGGCGGCGCTCGAAGCCGGTTCCACGCGCCTGCGGCCGGTGCTGATGACGGCCGCCGCGATGGTCATCGGCATGGCGCCCATGGCCAGCGGCATCGGCGAGGGCGGCGAACAGAATGCCCCGCTGGGCAGGGCCGTCATCGGCGGCCTGATCCTGGCGACTGTCGCCACGCTGTTCTTCGTTCCCGTCGTGTTCAGCCTGTTGCGCCGGCACGGCGTCCCCAAACCGAAGTTCGCGAATGATGCGGCGATCCTCGCATCGCATTCAGCAGGGCAATGAGTGAAACGTGCAAATCAGAGGAGATATGAAATGAAAAAGTTGATATTGATCGGCATGGCTCTCGCATTGACGGCATGTGTCCACATGAACCGGCCCACAACGGACCAGGAGTTCGAGGCCTACCGTTCCGAGGTTCGCCAGCAGCGCGACGCCGGCACCATCACCGCCGTCCAGGAGCAGGAAAAGCTGCGCGACCAGTACTGGCATCTCTACGGTCGCGATGCCGACAGCGCGGGACATTTCGCCTTCTCCATCGCCCTGACGCAGAGCGTGGAAGCCGGCGATTTCCCTGCGAAGGAAGCCGATGCCCTGATTTCCGCCCGCGAAAAGGAAATTTTCGCGCTGAGGATGGCTTCAAGGCAGGTGGCAAGCAGCTACGAATACCCGCCGAACTGATTCTCGGTTTATGATCTTCCGCTTCGTGAAGGCATGGAGCGGAAGATGGGTGGTTCCGGTTTTGTAGCGGTAGGAATTGGCGCCGCGCTTGGCGCCTGGTTGCGCTGGTGGCTGGGCATCCTTCTCAATACCGTTGTGCCCAGCCTGCCGCTCGGCACTTTGGCCGCCAATCTCGTCGGCGGCTTCCTGATCGGCATCGCGGTGGAATATTTCGGGCAGCAGGGCAGCATTCCGCTGGAACTGCGCCTGTTCGTGATCACCGGATTTCTCGGCGGGCTGACGACTTTCTCAAGCTTCTCCGCCGAAGCGGTGGGGCTGTTGATGCGCGCCCAGTACGCCTGGGCGACCGCCCTCATCTGCAGTCACCTGGTCGGTTCCATCCTCATGACGGTGCTTGGCATCTTCACGGTCCGGGCGCTGGCCGCATAGCGGCATTCAGCACCTGCCTCGCTGCGTCGATGACTTCGGACGCAGTCATGCCGACCGGACCGATGCCCTGTTCCTCAAGCTGATCCGCCGCCGATCCGTGCAGGTAGACCCCGGCCAGGAGCGCCATTTCGGCCTCCGCGCCCTGTGCGAGCAATGCGGCAAGGATGCCGGTCAACACGTCGCCCATGCCCGCCGAGGCCATGCCCGGATTGCCGGTGATATTCACATACCAGTTGCCATCGGCCAGCGCACAGATACTGCCGCTGCCCTTCAATACGACCGACGCATTGAACCGGGCGGCGAGTTCGAGTGCCGTGGCGATGCGGTCGGCCTGGATCTCTTGGGTGGTTTTTCCCAGAAGGCGGGCCGCTTCTGCCGGATGAGGGGTCAGCAGCGACGGTGATCGGCGTGCCCGCAATGCCCTCTGCAGAGCTGCATCGGTCGCCAGCAGGTTGAGCGCGTCGGCGTCGAGTACCAGCGGGGCCGAGTGCTCGATTACCGCCGCCAGCGCGTGGCCGGCAGCCTGCGACTGGCCGAGTCCCGGTCCGCATGCGATGCACGAAAGTTCCGGCATCCGGAGTAAATCCTGGGCCGGCCGCAGCATCAGTTCCGGTTGCGTCGGATCGACGGTCGGGCAGTCGGCAAGCAGACCGATCCGGACCTTGCCCGCACCCAGCTTCAGCGCCGCCCGTCCGGCGAGCAGGACTGCGCCGGCCATGCCGGGTGCGCCCCCTATGATCCCCACTGTGCCGTATGTTCCCTTGTGCGTACTGCGCGCGCGCGGGGCCAGCACCTTTCCGAGCAGCGACGCAGGAATGAGCCAGCCTGCGGGAGCAGTCCTTTCCGGGAGATTTAGGCCCAGGTCATCGACATGCACTTCTCCTGCATGGTCGGGACCGTCGAGGGTGAGCAGGCCGGGCTTCAGGCCGATGAACGTAATCGTGTGCTGGGCGCGTACGACGTGACCGAGAATGGCGCCGGTATCGGCATGCAGGCCGCTGGGAATATCGAGGGCGAGCACGCGGCTGCCGCGCGAGTTGATCCAGTCGACCAGCCCGGCATGGCGGCCTTCCAGTGGCCGCTGCAGGCCGATGGCGAACAAGCCGTCGACGATCAGGTCCGGACGGAAGTGTTCCGGCACCCCGGCGGACGTTTGTCCGCCGGATTCCCTCCAGCCCTTGAGCGCTGCCTTTGCATCGTCCGGCAGCTTCGACTCATCGCCGGTAAAGACGACAGCCACATCGAACCACCATTGCTTGAGATGCCGCGCGGCCACCAGGGCATCGCCGCCGTTGTTGCCGGGGCCGGCAAACAACAGGATCCGCTTTTCCTTTTCACGCAGCAGGGCGCGTGCAAGTTCTGCTGCGGCCAGGCCGGCGCGTTCCATAAGATCGGGCCGGGGGGAACGAGACAACTCGCTTTGCTCGATCTGACGGATCTCGCGTGTCAGGAAGACAGGACTGGAGGCGTATGGCATGCATGGAGTTTAACGGAAGGGCGACGCGGTCGCGGCGTCCGGATTGGGTGGGTATAATCCGCTTTTGAAACCCAAGAACCGTTGAAATGCCCGACCTCCTGACGCTGCGCGGCCGCAACGCCCTGTCGGACTTCCGCCTCAAGAAGCTTACCCAACTCCTCAAGCAGTCCGCACCCGGTATCGCCACGATCGCCGCGGAATACTGGCACTTCGTTTCCCTCAGGGCGCCGCTGTCGCCCGCCGAACACAAGATCCTCGAACGCATCCTGGTCTACGGCCCGGCCTCGAAGCCTGCCGCCGGGAAGGGCGAAATGCTCCTGGTCGTACCGCGCATCGGCACGATATCGCCCTGGTCGTCCAAGGCCTCCGACATTGCCCATTCCTGCGGCCTTGGGGCCGTGGACCGCATCGAGCGGGGTGTTGCCTGCCACGTTGTCCTGCGCGCGGCGGGAAAAGTTTCCGAATCTGACCGTCGGGCTTTGCTGCCGCTGATTCACGATCGTATGACCGAGACGATACTCGGCTCGCTGGACCAGGCAGCGGACTTGTTCCGCCACGTCCAGCCCAAACCCTTGTCGACGGTCGATCTCCTGGCAGGCGGTCGCGCCGCGCTGGTGAAGGCCAACCGCGCAATGGGCCTGGCGCTGTCGGACGATGAAGTCGACTACCTGGTCGAGAATTTCACGCGTATGGGACGCAATCCGACGGACGTCGAACTGACGATGTTCGCGCAGGCCAATTCGGAGCATTGCCGCCACAAGATTTTCAATGCCGACTGGATCATCGACGGAAAGAAACAGGACAAGTCGCTGTTCGGCATGGTGCGGCACACGCACGCTTCCAATCCCAGTGGAACTATAGTTGCCTATTCGGATAACGCGGCCATCATGGAAGGCGTCGATGTCGCGCGCCTTTATCCGGACGAGCACGGGTCGTACAGGTACTCGACCGAAACGACCCATACGCTGATGAAGGTCGAGACCCACAACCATCCCACGGCAATTTCGCCATTTCCGGGCGCAGCTACGGGTTCGGGCGGAGAAATCCGTGACGAGGGTGCGACCGGCCGCGGCGCCAAACCGAAGGCCGGCCTGAACGGATTCTCGGTCTCGCATTTGCGCATTCCCGGATTCGAGCAGCCCTGGGAGCCGGCAGGCATCGGCAAGCCGGACCGCATTGCCTCGGCGCTGTCGATCATGCTCGAAGGCCCCATCGGCGGCGCATCGTTCAACAACGAGTTCGGCAGGCCGAACCTGCTGGGCTATTTCCGGACCTACGAACAGAACGTCGACGGCGAAACGCGCGGTTATCACAAGCCGATCATGTTGGCGGGCGGGGTGGGCGCCATCACTGCCAGCCAGTCCCTCAAACTGGAAATCCAACCCGATGCGCTGCTGATACAACTCGGCGGTCCCGGCATGCTGATCGGAATGGGCGGCGGCGCCGCCTCAAGCATGAATACCGGCGCTAACATCGCCGACCTGGATTTCGATTCCGTCCAGCGCGGCAATGCGGAAATCCAGCGCCGTGCCCAGGAGGTGATAGACCGCTGCTGGGCCATGGGCGACGCCAACCCGATCCTGTCCATCCACGACGTGGGCGCGGGCGGCCTCTCGAATGCGCTGCCGGAACTGGTCCATGGTTCGGACCGCGGCGGCCGCATCGATCTGCGCGCGATTCCCTCGGAAGAGCCGGGTATGACGCCGGCGCAGGTCTGGTGCAACGAAGCCCAGGAGCGTTACGTGATGGCGGTCGCCGCCGACCGGTTTGAAGTCTTCAAGGCCTTGTGCGAACGCGAGCGCTGCCCGTATGCCGTGGTCGGCAAGGCTGCCGACGACGATAGGCTCAAAGTCGAAGACCCGCTGTTCGGTAACGATCCGGTGGACATGGATCTTGGCGTCCTTCTCGGCAAGCCGCCGAAAATGACGCGCGACGTGAAGCACCGCGCACGCAAGCTGCCGGCACTCGATCTGTCCGGAATCAAGCTGGAAGAAGCGGCGCTGCGGGTGTTGCGCTTTCCGGCGGTGGCGGACAAGACTTTCCTGATTTCGATCGGCGACCGCACCGTGGGGGGGCTTTGCTCGCGCGATCCTTTTGTCGGTCCGTGGCAGGTGCCCGTCGCCGATGTGGCCGTCACGCTGATGGGATTCAAGACCGATCGCGGCGAAGCCTTCTCGATGGGCGAGCGCACGCCGCTGGCCGTGATCGACGGTCCGGCATCGGGCCGCATTGCGGTGGGCGAGGCCCTCACGAATATCGCCGCGGCGCGGATCGAAGATATAGGAAGCGTAAAACTTTCGGCGAACTGGATGGCGGCGGCCGGCTATCCCGGTGAGGACGCAATCCTGTTCGACACGGTCAGGGCGGTGGCCATGGAGTTGTGTCCTGCGCTGGGCATCAGCATCCCCGTCGGCAAGGATTCGATGTCCATGCGCACGGGCTGGGAGGAGCGTGGCAGGAAGAAGGAAGTCGTTTCGCCGCTGTCGCTGATCGTGTCTGCCTTCGCGCCCTGCCTGGATGTGCGCAAGACGCTGACTCCGCAACTGGCTGCGGATCTGGACACCGTCCTGGTGCTGGTCGACCTGGGCTCGGGCCGCAACCGGCTCGGCGGCTCCACGCTTGCCCAGGTTTATGGTCAGACCGGCAATGTAGCGCCCGACGTGGATTCGGCGCCGAAGCTCAAGGCCTGCTTCGAGACGGTGCAAAAGCTTAACGACCAAGGCCGGTTGCTCGCCTATCACGATCGTTCCGATGGCGGCCTGTTCGCAACACTGGCAGAGATGATGTTCGCCTCGCATGTTGGCGTGACAGTCGACGTCGGCATGCTTGGCGGCGACATCCTCGCCGCTTTGTTCAATGAGGAACTGGGTGCGGTGTTGCAGATTCGCATCGCGGACCTGGATGCGGTCAGGCAGACCTTTGCCAAGGCCGGCCTGGACGCGGAGTTCCATCACCTGGGTGACATCAACCGATCCGGCGAATTCATTATCCGCTCGAGGGAAAAGAAGCTGTACGCGAAATCCGGAATCGAACTGCGGCGAGCCTGGTCCGAGACGACGTTCCAGATGCAGCGATTGCGCGACAACCCGGTGCTGGTGCAGCAAGAGTACGACCGCATCCTTGACGCAACCGATCCGGGACTGCACGCGAAGCTGACGTTCAACCCTTCGGAAGATATTGCTGCGCCATTCATTGGCAAAGGCGCGCGGCCGAAAGTCGCCATCCTGCGGGAGCAGGGCGTGAACGGGCAGATCGAAATGGCCGCGGCCTTCGATCGGGCCGGCTTCGAGGCCATCGACGTGCACATGAGCGACATCATCACCGGCCGCACCGGCCTGTCGGGATTCCGTGGCTTCGTCGCCTGCGGCGGATTTTCCTATGGCGACGTGCTTGGAGCAGGCGAGGGTTGGGCTAAATCCATCCTCTTCAACCCACGTGCGCGGGACGAGTTCGAGGCCCTGTTCCGGCGCCGCGATTCCTTTGCGCTGGGCGTGTGCAACGGTTGCCAGATGATGAGCAACCTGCACGAAATCATTCCCGGGACCGGACACTGGCCACATTTCGTACGCAATCGTTCGGAGCAGTTCGAGGCGCGCGTGGCGATGGTGGAGGTGGTTAAGAGTCCTTCGCTGTTCTTCCAGGGCATGGAAGGGAGCCGCATGCCGATCGCCGTTGCGCATGGAGAGGGATACGCGGAATTTTCGTCGTCGGCACAACTGACGGCAGCGCGCAAGCTGATGGCGCTTCGCTTCGTGGACAATCGCGGCAGGCCGACGGAAACGTATCCGCTGAATCCGAACAGTTCACCGCAAGGCATCACCGGACTGACCACTGAGGACGGCCGGTTTACCGTGCTGATGCCGCATCCGGAACGGGTGTTCCGCAGCGTGCAGAATTCCTGGTATCCGCGCGAGTGGAGCGAGGACAGTCCCTGGATCCGGATGTTCCGCAACGCGCGCTACTGGGTCGGTTAGAGCCCGCTGGGGACGAGCGAGCGCGGCGGAAATGGAAAGGGCACCTTACGGTGCCCTTTTTCGCGGACCGCCCGCGTCGATTATTTCGCTTCGGTCTTGGTGATCTCGGTCTTGGTGATCTTGGCCTTGGTGCGCAGGCCGGCGATGAAGTCATCGCGGGCCTTGCCTGCCAGGGTTTGCTCGACCTGGGCCTTCACGGCATCGAATTCGGGGAAAGTCTTTGCCCGCACGTCCTGCATTTCGATCACGTGGTAGCCGTAACTGGTCTTGACCGGTTCCCTGGTGATCTCGCCCTTTTTCAGGGCCTTCAACGCCATGCCGAACGGTTCAACATAAACCTCGGCCTCACTCCAGTCGAGTTCGCCGCCGGTATCTTTTGAGCCGGGATCCTGGGTCTTCTCCTGGGCGATCTTGGCGAAGTCGCCACCTTTGGCAAGATCGGCAATGATCTGTTTGGCTTCCGCTTCTTCCTTGACGAGAATGTGGCGCGCCTTGTATTGCTTGCCGGCATCGCCGCCGCTTTCCGCCTTGACGCGTTCGTACTCCTTGCGCACGTCGGCTTCGCTGGGTTTGGTGGTCTTGCCGATATCCTCCAGCAGCACGCTGAGCATGATCTGCTGTTTCGCCAGGTCGAGCTGCGTAACGTAATCGGCGTTCTTGTCCAGTTTTCGCTTGATGGCCTCCTGGTAAAGAATTTCCCGGGTGATCATGATTTCGCGCACGTTCTCGCGAAACTCCGGGCTGTCCTGCTGTTGCCCCTGGCTTTGCGCAATCTGGTTCTTGGCAACGAAATCGACGCGCTCCTGCGGGATGGGCACGCCGTTCACGATGGCGGCGTTCTTCTGCTTGGCGTTTTCTGCATGGCTCACCGGCAACAAGGTGGCGGATGCGGTGAACAGGGCAAGCAGCAATGCGGTTTTGACCGGTTGCATTACAGTTCCTTTGGTTTGATGGAGTTAAACTCGAATTGCATGCAGTGCTGGGCGGGTTATTTCGTGATCCTGTTCAGCGTTCAACTCTTTGCTGAGGGGCCCATTTCCTCCGGCGTGTACGCGCGGATGGCCAGTGCGTGAATGCGGCCCGGCATCAGGTCTGAGAGCGCCTGATAGACGAGCCGATGACGGGCTACAGCGGGTTTGCCGGCGAATTCACGGGAGACGATCACGAGCTGGTAGTGTCCGCCCCCGTCCCGTGCGCCAACATGGCCGGCATGCTCGTGGCTGTCGTCGAACACTTCCAGGGATTCGGGATCCAGCGGTGCGAGCCGCTCGCGTATCGTCTCGATCATGTTCATTACTTGGGAAACACCTTTCGATAGGGTTTCACGGTGACTTTGGCAAACACGCCTTCCGTCACGTAGGGATCGGCATTGATCCAGGCCTTTGCCTCCTCGAGGGAACTGAATTCCGCCACGATCAGGCTGCCGGTCATGCCTGCGGGCCCGGGATCGTTGCTGTCGATGGCGGGGAATGCGCCACCGAGCACCAGCTTGCCGGCCGCAATCAGTTCGTCCACCCGCTTCAAATGAGCAGGGCGCGCAGCCATGCGCTTCTCCAGGCTGTTCGGGATGTCCTCGCCGATGATTGCGTAAATCATGCTTATTTTTTTTCCTCCGGTTCGATGTAACGGCCGAGAAACAATCCCTGCCCGATGACGAACGCCACCATCAATCCGATCCCTCCAAAGAGCTTGAAATTCACCCAGAATTCGGTTGGAAAATGGAAGGCGACGTACAGGTTGGCGGCCCCCATGCCGGCGAAGAACAGGGCCCAGCTCAGATTCAGCTTCTGCCACACCGGGTCGGGAAGCGTGAGCTGCTTTTCCATCATGGTGCGGATCAGGTTCTTGCGGAACAGCAGGACCGAACCGAGGAGGACTGCAGCGAATAACCAGTATAGCACCGTGGGTTTCCACTTGATGAAGGTCTCGTCCCGCAACCAAAGGGTGGCCCCGCCGAAGACCACGATGATCGTCAGGCTGACCCAGAGCATATTGTCCACCTTGCGATGGCGCAGCCAGGACCAGGCTACCTGGGCAATGGTGGCGCCGATGGCCACGGCTGTCGCCATGTAGATGCCCCAAAACTTGAAGGCCACGAAAAACAGCAGGACGGGAAAGATATCAAACAGGAACTTCATGATAGCCAAGGAAAAAACAATCGCGGCATTATGTCTGCGCAGGACGGGATTGTCCAACCGCAGGGCGGGAGGCCGATGCTAAGATGCTGCCCGGAAATTCAGGTTCCACTATAAGGAGTCGGAGAATATGGCACAGGTCAGACTGGTCAACTACGACGAAGCATCGCCGGAGGTGCGGGCGGTATTCGACGACATCATGAAAACGCGCAAGACCGACTACATCAACAACATCTGGCGTGCGCTCGCTGTGCATCCTCCCCTGTTGAAGCGCTTCTGGGGGCAGATGAAGGAGGTCATGATCAAGCCTTCGAAGCTCGATCCGCTCACCAAGGAACTCATCTACCTGGCGGTTAGCGTCAACAACAACTGCGAGTACTGCATTACCTCCCACACTTTCGCGGCACGCAAGCACGGCTTGGACGACGCCATGCTGGCCGAGTTCAATGAAATCGTGGCGCTGGCCAATGCCGGCAACAGGCTGACCATGGGTTTGCAGGTGGAGCCCGATGAACGCTTCAAGCCGAAGCACGCCGACAAGGCGTGGTCGGTGGGCAAGACTGCTGGCGGAAAGCTGGCGAGGGGCCAGCAGAAAAAGCGTTGACGCAAAGGACGCAAAGGAAAATCGTTGACGCAAAGGACGCAGAGGAAAAGCCAGAACGGACGCAAAGGAAGGCTTGTGAGTACGCGATTGGAATCGTGCGGAGTGCTCTGATATGGAACTTGAAGATATCGTCCGTAGTCGATATAGCTGCCGCAAGTACCTGCCGAAGGCCGTGCCGCGCGAAACCATCGACGCGATTCTCGAGGTCACGCAGAAGACGCCGTCATGGTGCAATACCCAGCCATGGCATGTGCTCCTGGTGAGCGGAGCGGCGCTCGATCGCTTCCGCGAGAAAATGCATGCGCATGCGTCCAAAGGGGAGGCCATCAATCCGGATTTCGCCTTCCCGCCCCGCTATGAGGGCGCCTACCGGGACCGGCGCAAGGTCTGCGGTGTGCAGTTGTACAAGGCGCTGGGCATCGGCCGCGAAGACAAGGCGGCCGCGCAGGAGCAGTCGTTGGAGAATTTCCGGATGTTCGGTGCACCGCACCTGGCGCTCATCACGACTGAAGCCGAACTGGGCGTCTACGGCGCGGTGGATTGCGGGTTGTATGTTTCCAACTTTATGCTCGCCGCGGGAAATCACGGCGTGGCAACGATAGCCCAGGCGGCACTGGCTTCCTATCCGGATTTCATCCGCGGCTATTTTGGCTTGCCCGGTAACCGAAAAATGGTATGCGGCATCTCGTTCGGCTACGCGGACGAAAGCCATCCGATCAACGGCTACCGGACCGAACGCACGCCGGTCGCAGATTCAGTGCGCTATATCGATTGAGGCGGGTTGGCTGAGAGGTTTTGAAGCGCAACCCAGTCCCGTGGTGCGTCGATTGAGAAACCGCAGGCCCTGCGAGTGCGGCCTCCCAGTTTCAGCAGCGCTTTATCGCGCGTGATCAGTGCGTCTGCTTTTGCCGCAGACGCAAGCTGCAGGAATTTCTGGTCATCGGGATCTGTGCAGCGGGGAAGGAGGGTACCCGTTCCGGCGCCGGCAAAAAATCTGGCGAGTTGACCGATCGCGGCCAGGTTCGCGGCTATTGCCGGTTCGCCAAGCGCGAATTCAGGATAAGCCAGGACACGGGTCACTTCCTCGAGGCAGGCGGCGTCGATCACAAACTCGACGGCGTTGTCCCGCCGGGCCTGCTTCAGTCCGGCGACTTCATTGCCGTCGAACACCAGCCAGTCAAGCCAGACGTTGGTATCGAGCACCAGGCGCATCAAAACTTCTCATAGACGCTCAGGTAACGCCACTGCCCCAGGGGCAGGTCGCCGAGCTTCACGCGGCCGATGCGAACGCGCCTGAGGCCGGTGACTTTGAGGCCGACCAGTTCGCACATGCGTCGGATCTGGCGTTTTTTGCCTTCGTTCAAAAGGAAACACAACTGATCGGCGTTCTGCCAGGTGACCTGCGCGGGCTTCAGTGCGACGTCATCCAGGCTCAGCCCATGGTTGAGCAGGCGCAGGCCGGCATCGTCCAGCTTGCCTTCGACGCGTACCAGATATTCCTTCTCTATCGGCGAATGTTCACCGATGAGGAGCTTGGCAATGCGGCCGTCCTGCGTCAGGACCAGCAGGCCGGTGGAGTCGATGTCGAGTCGGCCGGCAGGTGCCAGACCCTTGAGATGCTCCCGGGCGAAAGTCCCTTCCGAGAATTGCGTCGCCGGCGTGATGAGGGTGATCGCAGGCTTGTAGCCGTCCTCAGCCTGCCCGGACACAAATCCAACGGGTTTGTGCAGCAGGATAGTGACTTTGGAAACCGACTCGGCGCGCTTGTCGAGCGTGATGTCCTGGGCCGGCAGCGCGCGGGTGCCCAGTTCGCTGATGCGGACGCCGTCGACATAGACCCAGCCGCGCTCGATGTACTCGTCCGCTTCGCGCCGCGAGCAAAGCCCGCGTTCCGACATGAGCTTGGAAACGCGAACCATGCCGGTTTCGGTCGCGATTGGCTGCTTTGCCGGCAGGGGCGGCCTTGAGACGGGTTGCTTCGCCGGCAAAGTCGGCTTGCCTGGCCAGGGTGACTTTACTCGTGCAGGTGGCTGTACTGGCGAACGTGCCGGCGTTGGTGAAGGTGCTTTAGCTCCGGAAGGTACCCTCGCTCGTGAAGAGGGTTTCGGCGCCTGCTGCCGTACGGTTGCCGGGGCGGGCCGGGGTATCTCCGCTCCCTTTGCGACGCGTGGTCGCTTGACGCGCTTGGCGCGTGTCGACATCGGTGCCGCCGGACGGTCCGGCGTGCTCCCCGGCTTGCGCAGGATGCTGCGGCCGCTCAAGCCGCCGCAACCAGCTGGCGCAGCACGTACGGCAAAATTCCGCCGTGCCGGTAGTAATCGACTTCGATCGGGGTGTCGATGCGGAGCAGTACTTTCACCTCCTTGCGCGTTCCATCGGCAGTCTTGATCACGAGGGTGACATCCTGCTGCGGCCGGATTGCGCCATCCACTCCCAGGACGTCGAATTCCTCGTCGCCTTCGATGCCCAGCGTTTCCGCGCTGTGGGTGCCCTTGAACTGCAGGGGCAGTACGCCCATGCCGACCAGGTTGGAGCGATGGATGCGCTCGAAGCTGCGGGCGATGACGGCTTTGACGCCCAGCAGTTGCGTACCTTTGGCCGCCCAGTCGCGCGACGAGCCGGTGCCGTATTCCTCGCCGCCGAAGACGACGGTGGGAACGCCCTTGGTAACGTAGCTCATTGCCGCGTCGTAAATTGACATCGGCTCGCCGGTGGGCTGGAACAGGGTCACGCCGCCTTCGACGCGGGTGCCGTCGGCCTTGGGCGGCATCATCAGGTTCTTGATGCGCACATTGGCGAAGGTGCCACGCATCATGACTTCGTGATTGCCGCGGCGCGCGCCATAGCTGTTGAAGTCGGCCTTCATGACATTATTGTCCAGCAGGTACTTGCCCGCGGGCGAGGTGTCCTTGATTGAGCCGGCCGGGCTGATGTGGTCGGTGGTGATCGAATCGCCGAAGACACCCAGGGCGCGCGCACCCAGGATGTTGCCGCTGGTGCCGGCCTGCATGCCGAAATCCTCGAAGAAGGGCGGTTCGGCGATATAGGTCGACTTGGGCCAGTTGTAGACCTGGCCGGATGCCGAAGGCACGTTCTCCCAGAGGGGGTGATCCTTGGTGAGATTTCCGTATAGCTTCTGGAAGGTCTTTGAATCGGTCGCGTATTTCAACAGCGCATGGATTTCCTTCGAGGTCGGCCACACGTCGCCGATGTAAACGGGTTGGCCGTTCTTGCCGTTGCCGAGCGGCTCGGTCATCAGGTCTTTGAGCACCGTGCCGGCGATGGCATAGGCCACGACCAGCGGCGGGCTGGCAAGGAAGTTGGCGCGCAGGTTCGGATGAATGCGCGCCTCGAAATTGCGATTGCCGGAGAGTACAGCCGCGCAGACCAGGTCGTTCTCTACGATCGCTTCCTCGATCGGCTCGGCCAGCGGGCCGGCATTTCCGATGCAGGTTGTGCACCCGTATCCAGCGAGGTAAAAGCCAAGTTGCTCGAGGTAGGACAGGAGGCCCGCCGACTTGAGGTATTCCGTGACCACCCGCGATCCCGGCGCCAGCGAGGTCTTGATGTGTTTCTTTACCGTCAGGCCTTTCTCCACGGCTTTTTTCGCCAGCAGGCCGGCGGCGATGAGCACGCTCGGATTGGAGGTGTTGGTGCAGGACGTGATGGCCGCAATCAGGACGTCGCCAGAGCCGATGTCGATGCCATCCCGCGTCTTGAAGCGCTTGCCCAGGTCCGCGGGCTTCTTCGAAAAGCCGTTCTCGGTTGTGGGTCTGGAGAACAGGTCGCGGAACTTGCTTTTGACATTGCCGATCTCGATGCGGTCTTGCGGACGCTTCGGCCCCGCCAGCGAGGGTGCAACGGTGGTCAGATCCAGCTCGACGACCCTGGAATAATCGATGTCGCCTTTCTTCGGCACGCCGTACAGCTTCTGCGCCTTGAAGTAGGCCGAGAACGCATCGATCTCTTCCTTGGTGCGTCCGGTGCCCTGGAAGTATTCGATGGTGGCGTCGTCCACCGGAAAGAAACCCATGGTGGCGCCGTATTCCGGCGCCATGTTGGCGATGGTGGCGCGGTCCGGCAGGGCGAGGCTCTCGGTGCCTTCGCCGAAGAATTCGACGAACTTGCCGACCACTTTTTCCTTGCGCAGCATTTCGGTGATGGTGAGCACTAGGTCGGTGGCCGTTACGCCTTCGCGCAACCGGCCGGTAAGGTTTACGCCCACCACGTCCGGCGTCAGCAGGTACACCGGCTGTCCCAGCATCCCGGCTTCGGCTTCGATGCCGCCGACACCCCAGCCGACCACGCCGATGCCGTTGATCATGGTCGTGTGCGAATCGGTGCCGACCAGGGTATCCGGGTAGTAGATCCCGTTCTTCTTGTGCACGCCGCGCGCCAGGTATTCGAGGTTGACCTGGTGCACGATGCCCACGCCCGGGGGCACGACCTTGAAAGTGTCGAAGGCCTGCATACCCCATTTCATGAACTGGTAGCGCTCGCGGTTACGCTGGAACTCCAGCTTCATGTTCAGATCCAGCGATTCGCGCGTGCCGTAGTGGTCGATCTGCACGGAATGGTCGACGACCAGGTCCACCGGAACCAGCGGTTCGATGACCTTCGGGTTTTTGCCCATCCTCGCTGCGACGCCACGCATGGCAGCCAGGTCGGCCAGCAGCGGCACGCCGGTGAAATCCTGCAAAACGATGCGCGCGACCACAAAGGGGATTTCCGCGGTGCGTGGGGTGTTTGGCTGCCATGCGGCGAGTTGGCGCACATGCTCCTCAGCGACTTTCTTGCCGTCAAAATTGCGCAATACCGCTTCGAGGACGATGCGGATCGACACCGGCAATCGCGAGATCTTGCCAATGCCGGCTTTTTCCAGCGCGGGCAGCGAATAGAACTTCGCTTTTTTTCCGGCAGAGGGGGAGAAGTCCTGCAGCGTATTGAACAAATTGTGAGCCATGATGCCTCCAGGATAAAAACCGGTCAGTCAGTTAGCGCAAGGGCCGAGCCGCAGGCCGTTGATGATGTCCAATATGGGAGAGGCCATGGTTTCGCCTTCCGTCCTTACATTCTGCGTGTCCGAGTAGGTGCCGGAGGCGGCCACAATGCGGCCGCGGACCTCCACGGCCTTCCCGCCAATGGTGCAGGAACCCGAGTACTGTGCCCGCTCGCCTTGCCATTCGATCCCCCAGTCCCTGCAGCCATTTTTCTCTTCGCGTGAGAGAAATCCGTTCACCGGCGACTTCGGGTCGGCAATATCGGCCGCCGTTATGCAGAAGCGGCCGATCAGGTTCGCCGCCATGCCGCCCGAGCGCGTGAACTCCCAGGTTCCCGGTTGCATCGGATTTGAATCCGCGTGCACCGGCAGCGTGCAGAGAAGACCAAGCAAAATCGGAACCGCGTGCTTCATGGCTATTAGCGGCCGGGTCGCCGTCAGATAACCATCAGGTCGACGAACTCGTTGACCGGGGTCGCGGCCAGCTTTATCGGTTCCATGAACAGGTCGAGGATGGCTTTCTGCTGCTTGGCCGGGAAGCGGCGCGCGAGGTTGGTCTTGAATTTCTCGACCAGAACCGGCATGCCTTCCTTGCGGCGGCGCTTGTGACCGATCGGGTATTCCACTTCGATCTCCTTGAGTTTCTTGCCATCGCTGAATTCCACGGTGAGCGCATTGGCGATCGAACGCTTTTCCGGGTCGTGATAGTCCTTCGTGAACTGTTTGTCTTCGACGCAGACGATCTTGTCGCGCAGCTTGTCGATGCGCGGATCGGAGGCGACCGCGTCTTCGTAGTCGCCGGCGGTGAGCCGTCCGAAAATGATCGGCACCGCCACCATGTACTGGATGCAGTGGTCGCGGTCGGCAGGATTGTTCAGCGGACCCTTCTTGTCGATGATGCGGATGCAGGCCTCGTGGGTGCGGATGGTGATCTTCTTGATGTCTTCCGCCTTTTTTCCCAGCTTCTGCAATTCCTTGTTGATCGTCATCGCGGCTTCCACGGCGGTCTGGGAATGGAATTCGGCCGGGAAGGAAATCTTGAACAGCACGTTTTCCATCACGTAACTGCCATACGGGCGCTGGAACTTGAATTCGTTGCCCTTGAACAGCACGTCGTAGAAGCCCCAGGTCTTGGCGCTCAGCACGGAGGGATAGCCCATTTCTCCGGTCTTCGCGATCAGCGCCAGCCGCACAGCCCGGCTGGTGGCATCACCGGCCGCCCAACTCTTGCGCGAACCGGTGTTTGGCGAATGGCGATAGGTGCGCAGGCTCTGGCCGTCGACCCAGGCCAGCGACACGGCGTTGATGATCTCTTCGCGCGAAAGGCCGAGCATTTCAGCGACCACCGCGGTCGACGCCACCTTCACCAGCACAACGTGGTCAAGACCCACCTTGTTGAAGCTGTTCTCGATTGCGATGCAGCCCTGGATTTCGTGCGCTTTGATCATCGCCGTGAGGACATCCTGCACGGTCAAAGGCTTTTTTCCGCTGGCGATGGCATTGCGCGACAGCCAGTCCGCCGTGGCAAGAATGCCGCCAAGATTGTCTGACGGATGGCCCCATTCTGCGGCCAGCCATGTGTCGTTGAAGTCGAGCCAGCGGATCATCGCGCCGATATTGAAAGCGGCCTGGATCGGATCGAGCTGGAACGGCGTGCCTGGAACCCTGGCGCCGTTCGGGACGATTGTCCCCGCTACGACGGGTCCGAGGAGTTTGGTGCAGGCCGGAAATTCGAGTGCCTCGAATCCGCAGCCCAGGGTATCCATCAGGCAATAGCGCGCGGTCTCGTACGCTTGCTTGCTGGTGATTTTGTATTTGGCAACGTAGTCGACGATGTCGACCAGCACCTTGTCGGGTTTCGGGCGGACGTTGGAGATGTGTGCGGACATTTTCCTGATTCCAGTTGTAAGGTCGAATTAACCCCAGAGGCACAGAGGCGCAGAGAACTGCAAACCCAATCGCGGCTCAGAACGTCAAACAATCCATTATCTGGTCCTGATAAAAATTTGCCGGATTGTGCCCGGTTTTCCCTGCGTCTCTGTGCCTCTGTGGTGAAAGTACTTAAGTTACTTGCGCTTGTCGATCGGAACCCACGTGAGGTTCTCGGGACCGGTGTAGTTGGCGCTGGGGCGGATGATCTTGCCGTCGATCCGTTGTTCGATCACGTGTGCAGCCCAGCCGGAGGCGCGGCTGATCACGAAGATCGGCGTGAACATCGCGGTGGGAACTCCCATCATGTGGTAGCTGGTGGCGCTGTACCAGTCCAGGTTCGGGAACATTTTCTTTTCCCGCCACATGACTTTCTCGACCCGCGCGGAAATATCGAACAGCTTCATGTCTCCGCCATCCTTCGACAGGCGCCGGGCGACTTCCTTGATGACCTGGTTGCGCGGATCGCCGGTGGTATACACCGGATGGCCGAATCCGATGATGATCTGCTTTTCCGCGACCCGCCTGACGATGTCGGTCTCGGCTTCATCGGGCGTGTCGTAACGGCCGATGGTATCGAAAGCAAACTCGTTGGCGCCGCCGTGCTTGGGGCCCTTGAGGGCGCCGATCGCACCGCCGATCGCCGAGTACATATCCGAACCGGTGCCGGCAATGACCCGGGCGGCAAATGTGGACGCATTGAACTCGTGCTCGGCGTAAAGGATGAGCGAAGTGTGCATTGCCCGTTCCCTCAGCATGGAAGGCTTGTGCCCGTGCAGCAGATGCAGGAAATGCCCACCGATCGAGTCGTCGTCGGTTTCGACTTCGATGCGCCGGCCGGAGTGGGAGAAGTGGTACCAGTACAGCAGCATCGAGCCAAAGCTCGCCATCATCCGGTCGGCGATATTTCTGGCTTCGGTAATCTTGTGCTCCTGCGGTTCGGGCAAAACCGCGCCGAGCGCCGAGCAGCCGGTACGCAGTACGTCCATCGGGTGGGTATTGGCGGGGATGCACTCCAGGATGTCCTGGACCGATGCCGGAAGGCCCCGAAGCGCCTTCAGTTTGCGCTTGTAAGCCACGAATTCCGCCACGGACGGCAGTTTTCCATGAACCAGCAGGAAAGCAATCTCCTCGAACTCTGCAATCTCGGCGAAATCGAGAATGTCGTAACCCCGGTAGTGCAGGTCATTGCCGGTCAGGCCGACGGTGCACAGCGCGGTGTTGCCTGCCGGGACCCCGGACAAGGCGACCGATTTTTTCGGCTTGGGGGTGTTGGGACTGGTTTCGCTCATTTGCCTTTTTCCTTTGCAAACAGTTCGTCGAGTTTCGTCTCGAACTGGTGGTAATCGAGGTAGTCATAGAGATCGTTACGGGTTTGCATGATTTCGACCACGTTCTTTTGCGTGCCATCCCTGCGCACCGCCTGATAGACGTTGAGCGCTGCCTGGTTCATCGCACGGAATGCCGACAGCGGGTAGAGCACGATGCTGGCGTTGGCCGAGCGCAGTTCATCGACGGTAAACAACGGAGTCGAGCCGAATTCGGTGATGTTGGCGAGTACTGGTACCTTCACGGCGTCGGCGAATTTTTTGTACATCGAAAGCTCGGTCATGGCTTCGGGAAAAATCATGTCGGCCCCGGCCTCGACACAGGCTCGCGCGCGGTCGATCGCCGCCTCGAGGCCTTCGACGGCCAGCGCGTCAGTACGTGCCATGATGACGAAATCGGGGTCGGTTCGCGCGTCAACCGCCGCCTTGATGCGATCGACCATTTCCTCGCGCGTGACGATCTCCTTGTTGGGGCGGTGGCCGCAGCGCTTGGCCTGCACCTGGTCTTCGATGTGCATGGCGCCGGCGCCGAACTTGATCAGGGACTTCACGGTGCGGGCGATGTTGAAGGCTCCGCCGAATCCGGTGTCGACGTCCACCAGCAATGGCAGGCCGCAAACATCGGTAATGCGGCGAATGTCGATCAGCACGTCGTCCAGGGTGGAGATGCCCAGGTCCGGCAAGCCGAGCGATCCGGCGGCAACACCACCGCCGGAGAGATAAATCGCCTTGTAACCCACGCGTTCGGCGAGACGGGCATGGTAGGCATTGATCGCGCCGATGACCTGGAGCGGTTTTTCCGCCGCAACTGCGGCACGGAATTTCTTACCTGCTGAATCTGGCATTCCTGTTCTCCGTTGGCGGTCAGGCCGCCTTTGCGAAAAAGCTGCGTTCTGCGTCTTCCGGGAGGCTGACGCCGGTGGTGTGGGCACGCTTGAGCAGATCCCAGAAAAAACGGTAGCTGGCGCGGTCGTGCATTTCCCCGTCGTGACGGACCGGACCCCAGTCCGCGGTCTGGGCGGCAATGAGGATTTCCGAGGCCTGGCGCACATCCTCGTCGGCGGGACGCATGGCTTCGACTATCGGCAGTATTTGCGCAGGATGGATGCTGTACATGCGCAGGAAGCCAAATTCGTGGCGGGCCCGGCGTGCGTCGTTGCCTGGCGCCAGAGCGTTATTCAGGTCGAGGCAGGGGTTGTGTGTGGGTACCAGGCCATTGACCAGCGCGGCGGCGGCAATTTCCGCCTTGGCCCTGGCGACCAGCCTGTGCTCGAACTGGCCCGGCGAGCGCATCGCGGTAGCCGGGACGGCGCCGCGATGATCGGAGACGAAATCGAGCAGGCCGAAATCCAGGGCCTCGAGGCCGGGCAGGGTGGCGATGCGGAAGACATCGCGAAGTGCGCTTTGCGTTTCCACGATGACGTGAAGCGGCGGACAAGTTCTCAGGCCCGCCTGCGATGCGCGGTTGCGGATGTAGTCGAAAGCCTGCGCGGCCTGATCGTAAGACGTGGGTTTGGGCACCGTCAGGTAGGCGACGCTGGCGCCGGCTTCGGCAACCAGGATATCCACATCCTGGCGGAAGGCGGCATGGCCGGGATCGTGCAGTCGGACGCCGGCACGCTTGAACCTGTTGTCCGGGGAATTGATCAGCGTGCCAACCAGTAACGCGTGTTCGCGTTCGGTACCCGATGCCGCGCCGTCCTCGCAATCGCAGGTGAGGTCGAACACCGGACCCAGTTCGGCCTGCAGCGCGAAAGCTTTGCGGATGAATTTCTCATTGCCGGCATAGTGCTCGCACGCGGGCAGGGCGGGAAAACTCCGCTCGCCCTGAAACAGCACTTCCTCCGGATGGGTCATTGGCAGCGCGCAGCCGGTGTACTTACTTCAGCAGGTGGCTGACACCGGCGCGTTCTTCCTCGAGTTCCTTTAGCGTCGCATCCATTTTCGAGCGGCTGAACGCATCGATTTCGAGGCCTTTGACCATCTGGTATCTGGCGCCGGCCGTGGTGACGGGAAATCCGTAAATGACGCCATCCGGTATCCCGTAGGAACCGTCGGAAGGAATGCCCATGGTCACCCACTTGCCGTTGCTGCCCAGCACCCAGTCACGCACATGATCGATGGCCGCGTTGGCGGCGGAAGCGGCGGAAGACAGGCCGCGTGCCTCGATGATCGCCGCGCCACGCTTGCCGACGGTCGGGATGAAGGTTTCGCGATACCAGGTTTCATCGTTGATGACCTTGGCTGCCGGCTGGCCGCCGATGGTCGTGAAACGGTAGTCCGGATACATGGTCGGGGAGTGGTTGCCCCAAACGATGAGTTTCTCGATCGCATCGACCGGCTTCCCGCTCCTGGCGGCGAGTTGCGACAACGCACGGTTGTGATCAAGGCGCAGCATTGCCGTGAAGTTCTGGCGCGGCAGGTCCGGGGCGCTCCTCATGGCAATGTACGCATTCGTATTGGCGGGATTGCCGACCACCAGCACCTTGACGCTGCGCTTGGCAACGTCATTCAGGGTGCGGCCCTGCCCGGTGAAGATTGCGCCATTGGCTTCCAGCAGATCCTTGCGTTCCATGCCTTTGGCACGGGGGCGGGCGCCGACCAGCAGCGCGTAATCGATGTCCTTGAAGGCCACTTTCGGATCCGCAGCGGCGCTCATGCCGGCGAGCAACGGGAAAGCGCAATCATCCAGCTCCATCATCACGCCCTTCAATGCCGCCTGGGCCTTCTCGTCGGCGATTTCCAGCAGTTGCAGGATGACCGGCTGGTCCTTGCCGAGCATTTCGCCGCTGGCGATGCGGAAAAGGAGGCTGTAACCGATCTGGCCGGCGGCGCCGGTAACTGCGACTCGGGCGGGTGCTTTCATGGGCAAGGACTCCTGCGTGCGAAGGGATCGTTATTGTCTTGGTGAAGCCGTTGATATCGGCAAAAACAAGGGATTATCGCGCTTCCGGATGTCCTGCGGCCGTCTTCGGGAACGCGGATTTTGCCCCGCATCATAGCCAAGCGGATTCGACAGTGTCAAACAAGTCTTGTATATTATAAAAGACATCTCTTGGCATGGACGCTTTTGCTGAAACTGTGCTAAAAACGCGCCGCAAAATGAAGCCTTCCACCAATGCGCCTGCTTTCCAGCCGCTGTACCGGCAGATCAAGACATTGATCACCCAAAGCCTGGTATCGGGGGAGTGGCGTCCCGGCGATCTGATTCCCAGCGAGATCGAACTGGCCAGCCGTTTCAGCGTCAGCCAGGGCACGGTACGCAAGGCGATCGGTGAACTGGCAGGCGAGAACCTGCTGGTGCGCCAGCAGGGCAAAGGCACCTTCGTCGCCTCGCATTCCGAAGAGCGCAGCCTGTTTCCCTACCTGAGCATTACCCCCGACCGTTCCGGTCTCGAATCCCTGTCCGCCTCCCTTGTGGAGTGCCGCAAGCTCAAGCTCGATGCGGCGTCGGCGAAACGTCTGGGGCTGGCCACCGGAGCAGGGGGCTTCCTGATCGTGCGCACGCTGTCGATCTCCGGTGAAAAAGTCATATACGAGGAAATCCGCCTGCCGGCGACCCCGTTCCGCGGTCTGTCGCTGGAAACCATCGAACGCCACCATTGCATGCTCTACAGCATGTACGAATCGGAATTCGACGTTCGCATTCTGCATGTCGATGAACAGATCAAGGCGGTGGCCGCGACCGGCGCGGCGCTTGAGCACCTGAACATCAAACCGGGCGACCCGTTATTGACCATTGAACGCGTGGCCTATACTTACGCCGAAAAGCCGGTCGAACTTCGCCGCAGCATGTGCAATACCAGGGAGCATCATTACCGCAACAAGATTGTCTGACCGCTGGCGCATGCCAAGAGGCTGCGTCGCCGGACCTTACCAAAGCGTGACCCACTGATGATTGCCAGCCAACGACCGAAATACCTCGATCTCGCCAAAATCCGGTTGCCCGTCCCGGCTTTGGTTTCCATCCTCCACCGCATCGCCGGCGCCGCGTTGTTCCTGTTCGCCGGCGTGCTGCTCTACCTGTTCCAGGAAAGCCTGCAGTCGCCCGAGAGTTATGTCAGGTTCCGGGCGCTCGCCGACCAGTGGTGGATGAAACTGTTCCTGATCGGCATGCTCTGGGCACTGCTGCATCATTTTTTCGCGGGCCTGCGTTTCCTGCTCCTGGACATCCATGTCTTCGGTGACCTCAAACAGGCGCGCGCGACGAGCTGGGCCGTGCTCGGCATCAGCGTGTTGCTGACCGTGATCCTGGGGGTCCGCATATGGTGAGGCGCATCGTCGTCGGGGCGCACTACGGGCTCAAGGACTGGTTGGCGCAGCGCCTCACCGCGGTGGTGATGGCGGCCTACATCTTCGTCCTGGTCGGCATCCTGCTGGTCTGTCCGCCGCAGCACTACGGAGACTGGCGCGCGCTGTTCCAGAACCAGTTCATGCGCATCGCCACGTTCGTGTTTTTCATCAGTCTGTTCTGGCATGCGTGGGTCGGCGTGCGCGACATTTTCATGGACTACATCCAGCCGACGGCGATACGCCTCGGACTGGAAGTGGCGGCAATACTCGTCCTGGTGGCCTATGCCGGCTGGGCGACACAGATTCTCTGGAGCCTCTGAACAACATGGCGATCCCCGTAAGAAAATTCGATGCAGTGATCGTGGGCGCCGGAGGTGCGGGCATGCGCGCTTCCTTGCAGCTCGCCGAGGCCGGTTACAAAGTTGCGGTGTTGTCAAAGGTCTTCCCGACCCGTTCGCACACGGTCGCGGCGCAGGGCGGCATCGGCGCCGCGCTCGGCAACATGGGCGAGGACAACTGGCTGTGGCACATGTACGACACCATCAAGGGATCCGACTATCTCGGCGACCAGGATGCAATCGAATTCCTGTGCCGCGAAGCGCCCAAGGTGGTCATCGAGCTCGAGCATTTCGGCATGCCTTTCGACCGCAATGATAACGGCACCGTTTACCAGCGGCCCTTCGGCGGGCATTCGCAGAACTTCGGCGAACGGCCGGTGCAGCGCAGTTGTTGTGCGGCGGACCGCACGGGTCACGCGATGCTGCATACCCTGTACCAGCGCAACGTCCGGTCGAATACCCAGTTCTTCGTCGAATGGATGGCGCTCGACCTGATACGCGATGCCTCAGGGCAGGTGCTGGGTGTGACCGCCATGGAAATGGAAACCGGCGAAGTGTCCATCTTCCATGGGCGCGCGGTGTTATTCGCTACGGGCGGTGCGGGTCGTATCTACGCGGCGAGCACCAATGCCTTCATCAATACCGGGGACGGCCTGGGCATCGCGGCACGGGCAGGCATTCCCCTCGAAGACATGGAGTTCTGGCAGTTCCATCCCACCGGCGTGGCCGGCGCTGGCGTTCTGATTACCGAAGGTGTGCGCGGCGAAGGCGGTTATCTGCTGAACAAGAACGGCGAGCGCTTCATGGAACGCTACGCGCCGACCATGAAGGATCTCGCTTCCCGCGACGTGGTATCGCGGGCCATGGCGACCGAAATCAAGGAAGGGCGGGGCGCGGGACCGGACGGCGACTACATTCTGCTCAAGCTCGATCATCTGGGTGTGGACGTCGTGGAAAAGCGCCTGCCCGGCATCCGCGAGATTGCCAAGAAATTCGCCAACGTCGACCCGGTCAAGGATCCGATACCGGTGGTGCCAACCTGTCATTACCAGATGGGCGGTATTCCTACCAATTTCCACGGCGAAGTCGTGGTGCCGAAGAATGGAAATCCCGAATCGGTGGTGCCCGGTTTCTACGCCGCCGGCGAGTGCGCCTGCGCATCGGTGCATGGCGCCAACCGCCTCGGCACCAATTCCCTGACGGACCTGCTGGTGTTCGGCAAGGCCTCCGGGGACAGCACAATCCGTTTCCTGAAGGAAAATCCGGTCCACAAGGACCTTCCGAAGGACGCCGCTGACATGACCATGGCGCGTTTGGCGCGCCTGGACAGCCAGACCAATGGCGAGAGCGTCTACGAAGTCGGCGCTGAGATGCGCCGGACCATGCAGGCGCATTGCGGCGTGTTCCGTTTTCCGGACATGCTGGTCGAGGGCGTCAGCAAGATCAAAGCCACCGCTGAGCGCGTCCAGCGCACCATGATCAAGGACAAGAGCAAGGTGTTCAACACGGCGCGCGTTGAGGCGCTGGAGCTGGATAACCTCATCGAAGTAGCGCTGGCCACCTTGATATCGGCCGAGGCGCGCAAGGAAAGCCGCGGCGCGCACGACCGTGCCGACCATGGTGATACGCTGGAGCATCCGAACGGCCGCGACGACGAGAAGTGGCTGAAACACTCACTCTGGTACAAGCAGGGCAACCGGATGGACTACAAGCCGGTGCACCTGAAGCCGCTTACCGCGCAGGCATTCGAACCGAAGAAGAGAACTTATTGAGGACCAGGCAGAAATGAAATTCAGCATCTACCGCTTCGATCCCGACCAGGACAGCAAGCCGCGCATGCAGGACTACGACATTGAGCTGCAGCCTTCCGACCGCATGCTGCTCGATGCGCTGATCCGCATCAAGGCCGTGGACGACTCTCTGTCGCTGCGCCGCTCGTGCCGGGAAGGCGTCTGCGGTTCCGACGCGATGAACATCAACGGCAAGAACGGCCTGGCCTGCATCACGCCAGTGGTGGAGCTGAAGGAACCGGTGGTGCTGAAGCCGCTGCCGGGCCTGCCCGTGATCCGCGACCTGATCGTGGACATGTCGCAATTCTTCAAGCAGTACCACTCGGTCAAGCCCTACCTGGTCAACAATGACCCGGCTCCGGAGAAGGAGCGCATGCAGTCGCCCGCCGAACGCGCCGAACTCGATGGCCTCTATGAATGCATCCTGTGCGCGTGCTGCTCGACGGCCTGTCCGTCGTTCTGGTGGAATCCCGATAAATTCGTCGGGCCGGCGGGCCTGCTTCAAGCCTACCGTTTTCTTGCCGATACACGGGATCAGGCCACGCCCGAGCGCCTCGACAACCTTGAGGATCCCTACCGGCTGTTCCGTTGCCATTCGATCATGAATTGCGTGGATGTTTGTCCGAAAGGACTCAATCCGACGCGGGCGATCGGCAGGATCAAAGACCTCATGGTCAAGCGAACCGTATAGCCCGATGTCCGTCGAGGACGAAAGGATCCGCTGGCACTGCCGGCGGGGTCTATTGGAGCTGGATTTAGTACTGTCGAAATTTCTGGATAAACATTATCCAGATCTGTCGATTTCACAACGAATTGTTTTTAAGAATATTTTGGACTATCCGGACAACGATCTCTGGGATCTCCTGAGTGGCAGGACCGGGACTTCCGAGCCGGAAATAAAAAAGTTAGTCGAATTATTCGAATAGAGGCATATTGCACTGCGTTTTTCGGTGCTGAATTACATAAGAAGCTGTTAGACTTGACTCTTTCCTGAGTCTGAAAAGCGAGCGAGGGCATGGATAACAAGCGCAGCGCAACAATCTCCTTCAGCGACGGTACCGCCCCCGTCGAATTTCCGGTCCTCGGTGGCACCATTGGTCCTGAGGTGGTGGATATCCGGACGATGCTGGGCAAGGCCGGAAAATTCACGTACGACCCCGGCTTTCTTTCCACCGCGAGCTGCCGCTCGGCGATTACCTACATCGACGGCGACGAGGGCGTCCTGCTGTACCGCGGCTATCCCATCGAACAACTGGCCGAGCACTGCGACTTCCTCGAAGTCTGCTACCTGCTGATCTACGGCGAGTTGCCGAACCAGGAAGAGAAAACCCAGTTCGTCAACATCGTCACGCGGCATACGATGGTGCACGACCAGCTGAACAACTTCTTCCGCGGCTTCCGCCGCGATGCGCATCCGATGGCCGTCATGGTCGGCACCGTGGGCGCACTGTCCGCCTTCTATCACGACTCGCTGGACCTGAACGATCCCGCGCACCGCCAGATCTCCGCTTTCCGGCTGATCGCCAAGATGCCGACCATCACGGCCATGGCGTACAAGTACACGATGGGCCAGCCTTTCGTCTATCCGCTCAATTCCCTGTCCTACTCCGCCAACTTCATGCGCATGATGTTCGCGGTGCCGGCCGAGGACTACAAGGTCAACGACGTCCTGGTGCGCGCGCTGGACCGCATTTTCATCCTGCATGCGGATCACGAGCAGAACGCCTCGACATCCACCGTGCGGCTTGCCGGCTCCTCGGGTGCAAATCCGTTCGCATGCGTGGCCGCCGGGATCGCCTGCCTGTGGGGGCCCGCGCACGGCGGCGCCAACGAAGCGGCGCTGAACATGCTCGAACAGATCGGCGACGTTTCGAAAATCGGCGAGTTCATCAAGAAGGTCAAGGACAAGAACTCGGGCGTGAAGCTCATGGGTTTCGGCCACCGGGTTTACAAGAATTACGATCCGCGCGCCAAACTCATGCGCGAAACCTGCCACGAAGTGCTGAACGAACTGGGATTGCACGACGACCGCCTGTTCAAGCTGGCGATGGCGCTGGAGAAGATCGCGCTGGAGGACGATTATTTCGTCAGCCGCAAGCTCTATCCGAACGTGGACTTCTACTCGGGTATTGTGCAGCGCGCGCTGGGCATCCCGGTTTCGATGTTCACCTGCATCTTCGCCCTGGCGCGTACCGTCGGCTGGATCGCGCAGTGGAACGAGATGATCAGCGACCCCGAGCAGAAGATTGGCCGACCGCGCCAGCTCTATACCGGTGCGGCCAAGCGGGATCTGGTGCCGATCGCGAAACGGTAACCTCGCGCATCGAGCATGAAAATTCCAGTACAGCCGGCCGTTGAGCGTTCACAACTTCAGCGGCCACAAATACGGAGGTAGACGGTCATGATGAAGGAGTCCCTGGGAAGTTCCTATCTGTTCGGCGGCAACGCCCCCTTCATCGAGGATCTTTACGAGACTTACCTGGAGAATCCGGACGCGGTTTCCGCCGAGTGGCGGGGCTATTTCGACCAGATGCAGAAGCTGCCGGGCGCCCGCGACGTTGCGCATGCGCCGATCGTGGAGTCCTTCATCCGCCTGGCGAAGAACAAGGGCAACGGCCACGCCCACGCACCGACCCAGGCCGTTGCCACGGTCGAGAAAAAGCAGGTTGCAGTCCTGCAACTCATCAATGCTTACCGCTTCCTCGGCGTACGCCATGCCAACGTAGACCCCCTCAAGCGTTTCGAAAAGCCCGAAGTTCCGGAGCTCGATCCGGCCTTTTATGGCCTGGGCGAAGCCGACATGAACCTCGTGTTCAACAGCGGCTCGCTGGTCGGACCAGACCAGATGACCCTGCGCGACATCCTGCGCGCGGTGCGGGAAACTTACGGCGGCACTATCGGTGTCGAGTACATGTACATGACGGACACCAAGCAGAAGCGCTGGATCCAGCAGCGCTTTGAGGGGGTCCGTTCGCAGCCCGGCTATGACGCGGACTACAAGCGACACATCCTGGAACGCCTGACCGCGGCAGAGACGCTGGAAAAATACCTGCACACCCGCTACGTCGGCCAGAAACGCTTCTCGCTTGAGGGCGGGGATTCGCTGATCCCGTTGCTCGACGTGCTGCTGCAGCGTGCCGGCGCCAAGGGGATCCAGGAAACCGTGATCGGCATGGCGCACCGCGGCCGGCTCAATGTGCTGGTCAACATCCTGGGCAAGATGCCGAAGGACCTGTTCTCCGAATTCGAGGGTAAGCAGGCCGAGCAGTTGCCGATGGGCGACGTCAAATACCACCAGGGATTCTCGTCGGACATCATGACGCCCGGCGGGCCCCAGCATCTCACGCTGGCTTTCAACCCCTCGCATCTGGAAATCGTCAATCCGGTCGTCGAGGGTTCAGTGCGCGCGCGCCAGCATCGCCGCCGGGATCGAGACGGCACACAGGTGCTTCCGGTCCTGCTGCATGGAGACGCGGCATTCATCGGCCAGGGCGTCGTGATGGAAACCCTGAACCTGTCCCAGACCCGCGGTTACGGTACCGGCGGCACGGTGCACGTGATCATCAACAACCAGATCGGCTTCACGACTTCGGATACGCGTGATACGCGTTCGACGATTTTTTGCACCGACGTCGCGAAGATGGTCGAGTCGCCCGTGTTCCACGTGAACGGCGACGATCCGGAGGCCGTGGCACTGGTCACGGAGATCGCCCTCGATTTCCGCATGGAATTCCACAAGGACGTGGTCATCGACCTGGTGTGCTTCCGCAAGCTGGGCCACAACGAGCAGGATGAGCCGATGGTCACCCAGCCGCTGATGTACAAGCTCATCAGCAAGCATCCGGGCACGCGCAAGCTCTATGCGGACAAGCTGGCGGGGCAGGGCGTGGTGAAGCCGGAAGAAGTCGATGAAATGATCAAGACTTACCGCGACGCCCTCGATGCGGGCTATCACACCAACAAGACCATCCTGTCGAACTTCAAGCCGCCTTTCCAGGTGAACTGGGCCCCGTTCAAGAACATCCCCTGGACCTACAAGGCAAATACCGGCGTGCCGATGGACATGCTGAAGCATCTCGCAGAAAAGCTTACGACTGTTCCGCCGAATTTCAAGCTGCATTCCCGCGTGGAGAAAATCATCTCGGACCGCAGGAGCATGGCCGCGGGAACCATCCCCCTCGACTGGGGCATGGCGGAGAACATGGCCTACGCGTCGCTGCTGAAGGATGGCTTTGCGGTGCGGCTGTCCGGCCAGGACAGCGGCCGGGGAACGTTCTTCCACCGCCACGCGGTGCTGCACGACCAGAACCGCGAGCGCTGGGACTCGGGGACCTATATCCCGTTGCAGCGCATCGCCGAAAACCAGCCCGATTTTGTGGTCATCGATTCCGTCCTGTCGGAAGAAGCCGTACTGGGTTTCGAGTATGGGTATGCCACGGCCGAACCGAACGAGCTGGTGGTCTGGGAAGCGCAGTTCGGGGACTTCGTCAATGGCGCGCAGGTCGTGATCGACCAGTTCATTGCTTCGGGCGAAGTGAAATGGGGCCGCATCTGCGGCCTGACACTGATGCTGCCTCACGGTTATGAGGGCCAGGGCCCGGAACACTCCTCGGCGCGGATCGAACGCTGGCTTCAGTTGTGCGCCGACTACAACATGCAGATCTGCGTGCCCTCTACCCCCGCCCAGATGTTCCACCTGCTGCGCCGCCAGATGGTGCGCCCGTTCAGGAAGCCGCTGATCATCATCAGTCCCAAGAGCCTGCTACGCCACAAGGAGTCGATTTCGTCGCTCGAAGAACTGGCGAACGGCGAATTCCAGGTGGTGATTCCCGACACCGGCCTGCAGAACACGCAGAAAGTGAAGCGCGTGGTGTTCTGCAGCGGCAAAGTGTATTTCGACCTCACCGCGGCGCGGCGCGAGCGTGCCATCGACGACATCGCAATCGTGCGCATCGAGCAGCTCTATCCGTTCCCGCACGACCAGTTCAAGGTGGAGATCGATCGCTACAAGGATGCAAAGGAAATCGTCTGGTGCCAGGAGGAGCCCGGCAACCAGGGCGCATGGCACCGCATCCAGCACTACCTTCTGCGGCACATGCTGCCGCATCAGAAACTTTCTTATGCACTACGGTCGTCGTCTTCCTCGCCGGCCGGCGGCTACCTGGCCCTGCACAATCAGCGCCAGAAAGCTGTCGTGGATGCAGCCCTGACCCACGGCGTTTGAATATCCCGATGACGGGAAAGAAAATGGAGAGATCATGTTAGTCGAGGTAAAGGTCCCGGCACTGTCCGAATCGGTAGCCGAGGCCACTTTATTGTCCTGGCACAAGAAGCAGGGTGAATTCGTCAAGCGCGACGAAAACCTGATCGATATCGAAACCGACAAGGTGGTGCTGGAACTGCCGGCGCCGGAATCGGGCGTCCTGACCAGGATCGTCAAAGGCGACGGTGGCACCGTGGTGAGCAACGAGATCATCGCCACCATCGATACTGAGGGCAAGGCTGCGGAAGGTGTGGCGGCCGCGGCACCTGCCGCCGCACCGGCGCCGAAAGCCGCGGAGAAGTCCGCTGCCGCGCCCAAAGGGGATGCCCCTCCGGTCATGCCGGCCGCAAAAAAGATCGCAGCCGACAACAACATCGATACCGCACAGATCGACGGCAGCGGACGCGGTGGCAGGGTGCTGAAAGAAGACGTCGTCAACAAGCTGGCCGTTCCCGCCGCAGCCACGAGGCCGTCCGCGCCATTGCCCTCTCCCGTGAACATCGACCAGATTCTGGGCGACAGGCCCGAGCAGCGGGTGGCGATGTCGCGCCTGCGCCAGCGCGTTGCGCAACGCCTGGTCGAATCGCAATCCACAGCGGCGATTCTGACCACGTTCAACGAAGTCAACATGCAGCCGGTCATGGACCTGCGCAACCGCTACAAGGACAAGTTCGAGAAGGAGCACGGCGTGAAGCTGGGCTTCATGTCGCTGTTCGCCAAAGCGGCGGTGCATGCCTTGAAGAAATATCCCGTGGTCAATGCTTCGGTGGACGGCACCGACATCGTCTACCACGGTTATTTCGACATCGGCATCGCGGTGGGCAGTCCACGCGGCCTGGTCGTGCCGGTGATTCGCAATGTCGACCAGTTGTCCTTTGCCGACATCGAAAAGCAGATCGCCGACTACGGCAAGCGCGCCCAGGACGGCAAGCTCACCATCGAGGAACTGACCGGCGGCACGTTCTCCATTTCGAACGGCGGCGTGTTCGGTTCCATGCTGTCCACCCCGATCATCAATCCGCCGCAGAGCGCGATTCTCGGCGTCCATGCTACCAAGGAACGTCCGGTGGTGGAAAACGGCCAGATTGTCATCCGTCCGATGAACTACCTGGCGCTCTCGTACGACCACCGGATCATCGACGGCCGCGAAGCCGTGCTGTTCCTGGTGACGATCAAGGATGCGCTGGAAGATCCGGCTCGGCTGCTGCTCGAACTTTGATTTTCACCACAGAGGCACAGAGCAGCCAGAGAATAATCCAGGCACAAGGATCGACTGAATCAGTGATGGATGAAGCGCCTCTCCTGTTAATGACTGTGTTCTCTCGCTCTCTCCGTGCCTCTGTTTCTCTGTGGTCAATCAGAAAGTAATCCATGGCCAAAACCTTTGACGTTGCAGTAATCGGCGCTGGTCCGGGCGGCTATACCGCCGCGATCCGCGTTGCCCAGTTGGGCCTCAGCACCGTCTGCATCGACGAATGGAAAAACGCCAAGGGCAAGCCCAGCCTTGGCGGCACCTGCCTGAACGTGGGCTGCATTCCTTCCAAGGCGCTGCTGGAATCTTCGGAGAACTACGAGCGGGCGCTGCACAAGTTCGCCGATCACGGCATTACGGTAAAAGAGGTCTCGGTCGACGTCGCCATCATGCTGGCCCGCAAGGACAAGATCGTCGACACCTTCACCGGCGGCATCGGCCTGCTGTTTCGCAAGAACAAGGTTGCTTCGATGCATGGCCACGGCCGCATCACCGCGGCCGGGCCGGTTTACCAGGTCGAAGTGAAGGATGGCGACAACGTCGAGGCCATCGAGGTAAAGCACATCATCATCGCCACCGGTTCGAACCCGCGCCAGTTGCCTTTTGCACCCGTGGACAACGATCGGATCGTCGACAACACCGGCGCCTTGTCGCTACCGGAAGTGCCGAAGCGGCTGGGTGTCATTGGTGCCGGCGTCATCGGCCTGGAAATGGGCAGTGTGTGGAAGCGCCTGGGTGCCCAGGTCACCGTGCTCGAGGCCATGCCGGCGTTCCTTGCCGCGGCCGATGACCAAGTCTCCAAGGAAGCCTTGCGGATTTTCACCAAGGTCGTAGGCCTGGACATAAAGCTCGGCGTGAAAATAAGCGCCGTGAGAACCACGAAGAAGAACGTGACGGTCGAGTTCAGCGACGGCGTGAGCGAACAGAAGCTGGAGTTTGACCGCCTGATCATTGCCGTCGGCCGCGCCCCCAATAGCGCGAACCTTGCCGCCGAGGGTGTCGGCTTGAAGGTCGATGCGCGGGGTTTCGTCGAGGTCGATGGCCAGTGCCGAACCAGCCTGCCGAACGTCTACGCCATCGGCGACGTGGTGCGCGGCCCGATGCTTGCGCACAAATCATCGGAAGAGGGCGTGGCCGTGGCGGAAATGATCGCCGGCCAGTCGGGCCATGTGAATCTGGATACCTTGCCCTGGGTGATCTATACGTCGCCCGAAATAGCCTGGGTGGGCAAGACCGAACAGGAACTGAAGGCCGCGGGAATCGAATACCGCGTGGGCCAATTCCCCTTCATCGTCAACGGGCGCGCCCGTGCCATAGGCGAGACCGCCGGATTCGTGAAGATGCTGGCGGACGCGAAAACCGACCGCATCCTGGGGGTGCACATGATCGGACCTTACGCCTCCGAACTGATTTCGGAAGCAGTCGTCGCCATGGAATTCGGCGCATCGGCCGAGGATATCGCCCGCATCGTCCATGCCCATCCCACTTTGGCTGAGGCGTTGCACGAAGCGGCGCTCGGCGTGGACAAGCGCACGATTAACCTCTGATGGACGCGGGTGCGCAACCGGCACTGGCAACGGAGCCTCAGGATTTCTCCGGCAAGGCCGCCAGGATCGCGGCGGCGCGCGGATTTTCCCTTGACGCCGCGCAAACCGGCGCGCTGGCGCATTTCGAACGGCTGCAGTCCGAGCTGACCGGATCGGAACAGGCGGGGCGGTCGCTGTTTCGCCTGTTCCAGCGCCAGCAACCCATCCGGGGGTTGTATCTGTGGGGCGGGGTCGGGCGCGGCAAGAGTTTCCTGATGGACAGCTTTTTCGACGCGGTCGCCCTGAAGCGCAAGCGCCGGGTCCATTTCCACCGCTTCATGCAGGAAATCCACCAGCGCCTGCAGGCGATGCAGGGTGCGGAGAATCCCTTGCTTACGGTTTCCCGCGACCTCGCACGTCAGGTTCGGCTGCTGTGCCTGGACGAATTCCATGTTTCCGACATCGGCGATGCCATGCTGATGCGCAACCTCCTGGAAGGACTGTTCGAACACGGTGTGGTGCTGGTCACAACGTCCAACCAGCATCCGGACCAGCTTTACAGCCACGGGCTGCAACGCGGCCAGTTCCTGCCCGCCATCGAGCTGATCGGGCGTCACCTCGATATCGTGCACGTCGACGGCGATGCCGACTACCGTCTGCGAGCGCTGGAGAAAGGCGGGGTGTACCACGGCGCCCTGAATGCGGAAACGGAGGCGGCTATGGCGGCGACCTTCGATGCGATCACGAGTGGCGCCGGCGGCCGGGAGACGGAAATTGAAATCGAAGGGCGCACGATCGGCGCTAGGAAGATCGGACCGGGCGTCGCCTGGTTCGATTTCGTGGAGCTGTGCGACGGCCCGCGCGGCCAGGCGGACTACATAGAATTAGCCCGGCGTTTCCATACCGTTCTGGTTTCCGGGGTGCGCCGTTTCGGCGCAAGCGACGCGGACAAGCGCCGCCGCTTTACCTGGCTGGTGGATGAATTCTATGATCGCCGGGTCAAGCTGATACTCTCGGGAGAAACCTATCTTCACGAACTGTTTCGCGCAGTGCACGCCGATGTCGAGACCGAACGCACCCTCAGCAGGCTGGTCGAAATGCAGACACGCCAGTACCTGAGCGAACCGCACCTGTCCTGATTCAAGAGAAAAAAATATGACAACGCTGAAGGCGTACCGGATATTCAACGAAGACGGCAAGGTGGCGAGCCGGTTCGTCGACATGAAAATAGAGGAACTGGATCCGGGTGACGTACTCATCAAGGTCGCCTGCTCGAGCGTCAATTTCAAGGATGCGCTGGCGGCGACCGGTGCCGGTAAAATCATCCGCCGCTTTCCCTGTGTCGGCGGCATCGACCTGGCCGGCACGGTGGTGGAGTCCGGGGACAAACGCTTTAAAAAGGGCGACCCGGTCATTGCCACCAGCTATGACATCGGCGTGTCGCGGGATGGCGGTTACGCAGAATACGCGAGGATCCCTGCAGACTGGGTCGTGCCCATGCCGAAGGGCCTGGACCCATTCACAGCGATGGCGCTCGGGACGGCCGGTTTTACCGCAGGCCTTGCCGTCGAGCGCATGGAGCACGACGGTCTCAAACCCGCCAATGGTCCGGTCCTCGTCAACGGCGCGACCGGCGGCGTGGGCAGCATCGCGGTCGATATCCTCGCCGCATCCGGCTATCACGTCGTCGCCCTTACGGGAAAGGAAACGGAAACTGCCTACCTGAAGGGGCTGGGTGCTGCGGAAGTCATGTTTCGCAGCAGCTTCGACTTCGCGAAGACCAAACCCCTCGACAAAGCGACCTGGGCCGGCGCGGTTGATAACCTTGGCGGCGACGTCCTGTCCTGGATGGCCAGCACCATGCAGATTGGCGGCACCCTCGCCAGCATCGGGCTGGCGGCGAGCCACACTTTCAATACGACGGTCATGCCTTTCATCCTGCGCGGCGTCAGCCTGCTGGGGATCGATTCGGTCAATGCTCCGATGCCGATCCGGGAAAAGGTCTGGAAGCGCCTGGCGACGGACCTGAAGCCGCGGCACCTGGACAGCATCGTCACCACGGTGGATTTTGCCGACCTGCCGGGCGTGTTCGACAAGATATTGAAGGCACAGATACGCGGCCGCACGGTCGTCAGAATTAGCTAGAACGTAAGGGCAACTCTCAGCGCGGAGGACGCAGAGGACGCAGAGGAAAACCAGAAACGAGAAGGGAAGTATGAGAGCAAAAATCCGGCTCGGTGCCAAAGTGGTTAGTGATACCAGGAATTTACTCCCGAACATTTCTCTCTTGCCCTTCCTCCGCGTCCTCTGCGTCCTCCGCGGTGAGAGCTGTCCTAACCAATAGACTGGGGAGGATTAAAATGGCACAAGGCTATGCGGAGTTCCATCGACGCTCGATCGAGGACCGCGATTCTTTCTGGACCGAACAGGCGCGGCTGGTCGACTGGCAGCGGCCGTTCGACAGCGTTCTCGACTACAGCCGTCCGCCCTTTGCGCGCTGGTTTCCCGGCGGCACCACGAACCTTTGCCACAATGCGGTAGACCGGCATCTTGCGGTTCGCGGCGACCAGAACGCATTGATCTGGATTTCCACGGAAGTCGACAAGACCGAGGCGTTCACCTACCGGCAGTTGCATGCGGAAGTGAACCGGACCGCGGCAATGATGCAATCGCTCGGCGTGAAGCAGGGCGACCGGGTCATCATCTACATGCCCAACATGCCGGAGGCGGTGTTTGCCGTCCTGGCTTGTGCGCGCCTGGGTGCCGTCCATTCCGTAGTGTTTGGCGGCTTTGCCGCCACCAGCCTGGCCGCGCGCATCGACGATGCCCGGCCCGTGCTGATGATGACCACGGACGCCGGCAGCCGCATGGGCAAAGTGGTGCGCTACAAGCCGCTGGTGGATGAAGCCATCCGGCTGTCGCAGCATCCACCCGCAAAAGTGCTGATTCTAGATCGCGGCCTGGATCCGGACATGCCGGCCGGCGAGAGCGATGTCGACTGGAAAGAACTGGCCTCGCGCTATCCGAACACGCAGGTACCGTGCGCCTGGCTCGAGTCTTCCGAGCCGTCCTATATCCTGTATACGTCAGGAACCACCGGCAAGCCGAAGGGCGTGCAGCGCGATGTCGGCGGGCACGCCGTGGCCATGGCGGCATCCATGCGCCATATCTACTGCGGCGCCGCCGGGGAAACCATTTTCACCACCTCCGATATCGGCTGGGCGGTGGGGCATTCTTACATCATCTATGCACCGCTCATCGCGGGGCTGACGACCATACTCTACGAAGGCGTGCCCATTCGCCCGGATCCGGGCGTGTGGTGGAAAATCGTCCAGGACTACAAGGTGAACGTGATGTTCACCGCGCCGACGGCGATCCGCGTCCTGAAGAAGCATGATCCTGCGTATCTCAAAAAATACGATCTGTCGTCGCTGCGGCATCTGTTCCTTGCGGGCGAACCGCTGGATGAACCGACCCACGCCTGGATTTCCGAAGGCCTGGGCAAACCGGTGATCGACCACTACTGGCAGACGGAAACCGGCTGGCCTGTCCTGACGGCCATGCACGGCGTGGAGAAGACGCCGATCAAGTACGGCAGCCCATCGTTTCCGGCCTACGGCTACGACCTCAAGCTGCTGCGCGAAAGCGATACGAGCGAGGCGGGGGATGACGAGAAGGCGGTGGTGGTCATCGAACCGCCGTTGCCGCCGGGATGCATGACGACCATCTGGGGCGACGACGAGCGCTTCGTGAAGACCTATTTCTCCACGTTCTCGAAAAAGCTGGTTTACTCGACGTTCGACTGGGGCATTCGCGACAAGGACGGCTACTACTTCATCCTTGGCCGCACCGACGACGTGATCAACGTCGCCGGCCACCGCCTCGGCACGCGGGAGATCGAGGAAGCTGTGCAGGCGCACGCCAACGTCGCAGAAGTCGCGGTGGTCGGCGTCAACGATGCGCTGAAAGGGCAGATGCCGCTTGCCTTTGCAGTGCTCAAGGACATATCGAAAATCGCCACGCCCGAACTGCGCGCGGCACAGGAAAAGGAAGTCATGGCGACGGTCGATGCGCAACTGGGCGCGATCGGACGGCCTTCGCGCGTGCATTTCGTCAGCATGCTGCCGAAGACCCGCTCCGGAAAACTGCTCCGGCGCAGCATCCAGGCTTTGGCGGAGGGCAGGGACCCCGGGGACCTGACAACCCTGGAAGATCCCAGCGCGCTGGATCAGATCCGCGACGCGGTTGCCGGGAAGTAGGCCTCAGTCGGTCGAGTAAAGCTCGCCTTCCATCGTGTAGGTCTTAAGCTTGCCATTCATCTTGCCCATGCCTGGTGAGTTGTTTGGCATGCCGGGCACGGCAAGCCCCACCGTGGTGGGGCGTTCCTCGAGCAGCTTGCGGATTGCCTGCGCCGGCACGTGCCCTTCGATGACATAGCCGTCCACCATGGCGGTATGGCAACTTGCCATTTCCGGCTTCACGCCCGCGCGTTCCTTGACCGGTGTCAGATCGCGCTGGTCGATGGCCGTGACTTCAAAACCTTCCTTACGCAAGTATTCGACCCATTTCACACAGCACCCGCAGCTCGGAGTCTTGTAGACCGTGATTAGCGGTTCCGCGAGGGCTGTGCCTGCAACCAGGAAAAGCCCAAGTAATGCCAGAATGAATTTATGTGTAGAGATCGGCATGTGTATTGACAGACATGGTCTGATTGAAACCCTGCGCGGCTATTACCTGCGGGGATCGTCGTCGGGATTGACGTACTCGATGGCGTGTTCCTGTCCGCCTTCGCCCATCTCCTGGATGATCACTTCCGACCGCGCCCAGGCGAAATGTGGAACATTGGCCTTGGTGACATAAAAGGCGCCCGCCTGGAACTCCTTCATGGCCATCGGGTTGTAGCGCTCGCCAACGCCCGACCAGTAAATGCCCTTGAGGACGGTTACGCTGCGCTCGTCGGGATGCTTGTGGGGCGGAAGCTTGTAGCCGGAAGGCATTTTCGCCCGGAATACGTACGGTCCAGGTTTTGCCGGATCGCCGTACAGCACGATAATTTGCATGCCGTAAGGGGCCGATTTGTTCGCAGCCCACTTCATGTTCTCCGGATCCGCCGTCACGAAATTGCCATTCATCTTGACGGTCATTTCATGGCCGTCGCCATGAGCGACGGGCAAGGCCACCAACCCGAGCGAAATCCCCGCGGCCAGCACCAGTTTATTGATCGCAGCTTGCATTCTTAACCTCTCCTCGTACGTTCTTTATGTTGGAATTTGTTGTTGTCCCCGCAGCGAAATGGTAACACCTTTGCCCGGGCAGACAATTGGATGAAAAGGCTGCGTCTGCGGATGCAGGCGAGGGCTGAATCCTGCCGGAAGGCCTTGTTTTCTTTGACAGGATGAACCTGTTCCCGTATTCTTCGCGCCTTCTGGAAACATCAATCAAGCCTACGCAAAAGCATGAATTGTGTCGGGCCAAAGTCTCAAACGCGGAGAGGTGGATGAGTGGCTTAAGTCGCACGCCTGGAAAGCGTGTTTAGGGTCAAACCTAACGGGGGTTCGAATCCCCCCCTCTCCGCCAAGCATAAAGTTAACTACCAGACCGTAAACATAATTCCCTAACGGAACACGCTCCACCCACACGTCTACCCCCAGAACGTGCTTGCTCACGGGCTGTGCCGTCAGCCCCCAGAAACCGACAATATTGCCCCCTTCCTTCGCGGTACACGCCCGGCCACGACAAGACAATGTGCTCGACTCTGGAAGAACGCATTCGAGTCCGCTTACTCAACGTCGCCAGTGAGGCTTTCCCGTCGTCCGCAATACCTCGGTAGATTTCCAGAGCGACACTTCGTTCATCATCATCAAGCTTAGGCATGATTACCTTGATGAATCCATGGCAATCGTCCACTTTCATTCTCGACACCCTGCCGGTTGGCGATCACCGAATTGTTCAGGGGGCGAGGCAGGGATCTGCGGCCTCGAAGCGCAACGCTGACTGCTGCGTGTCCCTAGAAGGGTTGGGGGGCGTTACGCCGCGCAGCAGGATAACTGCTTCACGTCTTTCGTAAAGGCCTGGGCACATAGCTTCAGCCCTTCAACCATTGTGAGATACGGAAATAGCTGCGCCGACAATTCGGCAATCGTCATCTTTGCTCGAATGGCGATGGCAGCCGTCTGGATCAATTCCCCGGCTTCAGGTGCGACGGCTTGTACGCCCAGGATACGACCGGTATGCGCTTCCGCGACCATCTTGATGAAGCCGCGGGTGTCGAAATTGACCAGCGCGCGGGGGACATTGTCCAGCGTCAACACCCGCGAGTTCGTAGCGAGTCCTGCCTTTTGCGCTTGCACCTCCGACAGCCCGACGGTCGCGACCTGAGGATCGGTGAACACCACACCCGGCACGACACTGAGATCCAACGCCACGTCCCCGCCGGTCATATTGGTGGCCGCCCGGCTGCCGCCTGCCGCCGCGACATAGACGTATTCGGGATTCGTTGTGCTATCACCCGAAGCAAAGATGTGTTGAGCGGAACTGCGCATATGGTCGTCCACGACAATGGCGCCATCGGCTTTCGTCGTGACACCAATCGCGTCCAAGTTGAGGCCAACGGTATTCGCGCGACGTCCCGTAGCCACCAACAATTGGTCGCCGGTAACAGTTTCTCCATCAAGGTCAAGGGTGAACCGCTCTTGCGCATGCGTGACATGCCGCACCATCTTATGCGTCAAAACGCGCATTCCCTCCTGCTCTAGCAGTCCCTTTAGCGTTTCACCGATCAGCGGGTCTTCCTTCGACAACAGCGTCGAGCGCGCGATCAGCGTGACGCGGCTGCCGAGCCGCAGGAAAGCCTGAGATAGTTCCAAAGCCACCACAGAACCGCCGTAGACGATCAGATGCGCAGGCAACTCCTCGGCGATCAACGCTTCGGTGGAGGTCCAGACGGGCGTTCCCGCTAGGCCGGGCACGTCGGGGACCGCAGGCGAAGCGCCCGTTGCAATGAGGGCACGATCGAAGCGCACTAATTGCGCGGCACCATCCCTCAGTTGGATCGAAAGCGTATTCGCATCCTTGAAGCGCGCCTCGCCGCGCAGCAGCGTGATGTTGGGATTCCCGTCGATGATGGCTTGGTATTTCGTGGCACGCAGTTTCTCCACGCGGGCCTGCTGCTGGAAAACCAGCGCGCGCCGGTCCACGTGCGGTGTCGACGCGGAGATCCCAATGTCGAAGCTGCTTTCCTTGCGCAGATGCGCGATGTGCGCGGCCCGGATCATGATCTTGGACGGGACACACCCGATGTTGACGCATGTTCCGCCAATGGCGCCCCGTTCGATGAGGGTCACGTTGGCACCTTGTTCAGCGGCGGTGATCGCCGCCGCCATGGCGGCACCGCCGGTGCCGATGATGGCAATCTCGAGAGGCGGCTGTGATCCGGCACGCGGCTTTACGAGCCCACCCAAAACATCCAGTGCCTTACTGACGGCGGAATTTGGACGGGTAGGCTCTGGCGTCAGTTCCTCGGCAGGGAGAGGTTTCAGCGCATAGGCTCTCGGCAAAGCGGCGTTCAGGCTCGCCAAAGAAATCGCCGCCGCGTCTTCGACGCGCGCGATGGCTTCCGGATAAGCCACCTTGACTTTCTTGACACCGGGCACCGCAATCAGCGCCCGCTCGACATGGCTCGCGCAGTCTGCGCAGGTCATGCCAGTGACACGCAGAGCGATTTCGCTCACTTGGTTGAGCCTTCCTTGGCATTGGACGGGTAACCCGCGTCTGCGGTTGCCTTGGTCAGGGCATCGACCTCGGTCTTGGCATCATCGAAGGTCACCACGGCTTCTTTGGTCTCGAAATTGACATTCACTTTCGAGACGCCATCAACTTTTTGTAGGGCTTTCTTCACCGTTATCGGACATAGCTGGCAAGTCATTCCCGGTACGTCCAGCGTTACCGTCTTTGTGGCGGCGAGCGCAAGTGTGTTGGTCAGCGTGAGAAACGTTGCGACGGCGCAGCAGAATAGAAGTTTTCTCATAGGGAACCTTTCAGTAAAAGATCCATGCAAAGTAGGGGGAAGCGAATGCAACCACCACGAGCGTCGCAACGACCCAGAACGTGATCTTGTAAATGCGACGGGTTTCCGGCACAGCGCAGACTTGGCCGGGTTCGCATTGTTCGACGGGCTGGTAAATCTTGCGCCAGGCGAAGAACAGCGCCAGCGCCGCTACACCCGCGAATATCCAGCGGTAGGGCTCCAACACCGTCAACGTGCTTACCCAAGCACCGCCAAGCCCGAGGCTGACCAACACTAGCGGGCCGACGCAGCAGGCAGAGGCTAGCAGGCCGGCAAGACCCCCAGTTACCATTGCCCCGGCTTCAACTTTGCCTTCAGACATGCTCGTTTCCTTTCATCCGATGCGGTGAGGGTGTAACCTTATTCCCGTACCCAAGTACGGAAGCAAGCACTATGTCAGGACCAATGACAAAGAGTGGAATCACGATCGGGCACCTCGCCGAATCGGCGGAGGTGAACGTGGAATCCATCCGCTATTACCACCGAATTGGGTTGCTCCCGTTACCGAGAAGGGAGTTCAACAGCATTCGGCGCTATTCGGGCGACGATCTTAAGCGGGTGCGTTTCATCAAGCGCGCACAAGCTCTGGGATTCTCCCTGGATGAGGTCGCACTGTTGCTGGGGCTTTCGGACGGCAAGCACTGCGCGGAGACGAAGGTACTTGCCGAGAGAAAACTGACGGTCGTCGAGGAAAAGATTGCCGACTTGGCAGCGATTCAGAGCGCACTAAAGGGCTTGGTTACGAAGTGCTCCCAGGGCAGTCGCGCGTCTGGATGTCCGGTGATCGATGCCTTGGTCGAAGACAAGACCTGACAACCGCTTGGTTCGTGACAATATGTGACAATATGGGACAGACCACGTTTCCTGCGTCCAGTGGACCGGCACTTGCGATTGAAATTCTGGAGAAAAGGTGGTCTGTCCCTATTCGGCTATTCGGGGGCAAGAACTTCACATGCTGGTCTTCAGTGACTTCGACGATGTTTACCTGATCGACTTCCGTCTGCCAGTACGGTCCCTGGTTTCTTGGGTATTCTCGCTGCCACGTTAAGGCGAGTATTTGAGCGTGACGAAATCGAGGTAGGTGCCCGCACCCAAAGCGCGTCCGCCGACAAAGATATTGCCCGCGACATCTACGGCAAGTGCAGTGGGCGTACTCAAATCCTGGCCATTTAGTGAGCCGTCGTAGCGCTCCACCCAAAGTTGATTGCCATTCGCATCGTATTTGACTGTGGCGAAATTGTATGGCGTGGTGCCGTTCGCGCTGTAGCCCAATACAATGACATTGCCCGCCGCATCCACGGCAATCTTGGATGCCACATCCGTACCATTAGCCGGCCCGTTGTAACGTGCGACCCACAATTGGTTTCCGTTGTTGTCGTATTTGACTGTCGCGTAATCCTCCGCTGTGCCGATGCCTCGACTCCACCCGCTTACGTAGACGTTACCCGCCGCATCCAGTGTCAAGGCCGAAGCTGTACTGCTTTGAACACCGTTGTTGTAGCGCGCGACCCACAACTGGTTTCCATTGGCATCGTACTTGACCGTCGCATAGTCCGATGACGATGACGCGACGGGATCGCGACTGGAGCCGGTCACATAGACGTTACCTGTGGCATCGACGGCAACATCATAGGCAATGTCGTTTCCATCAGGCGAGCCGTAGCGTGCGGCCCACTGTTGATTGCCGTTGGCATCATATTTCACGGTGACGTAGTCTGTATCGCCACCGAAGCCCATGCTTTCCCCCGTTACATAAACATTGCCGGCGGTATCCACAGCAAGACCATGGGCATATTCAGCAGTGCGGTTTTCTATCGTCCCTTTGTAGCGCGCCACCCAGAGTTGATTACCGGCGGCATCGTATTTGACTGTGGCATAGTCGGGCGATCCGTCCAGACCCGTGCTGGACCCCGTCACATAGACATTACCAGCAGGATCCACAGCCACTTTATTGGCAACGTTTGCGCCATTCCCAGGCCCGCCATAGTTCGCGACCCATTGTTCGTTGCCGTTGGCGTCATATTTGACGGTTGCGTAGATACTTATTGATCCGATTTCAGTGCTTCCGGTCACATGGACATTGCCGGCATTATCTACCGCGATGGCATAGGATTGATCCTGGTTGTCTTGTGTTCCGTAACGCGCCGCCCAAAGTTGATTGCCATTGGCGTCGTATTTGATTGTTGCAAAGTCAGCGCTTGCAGCGCCGGTACTTGGTCCTGTCACGTATACGTTCCCCGTGCCGTCCACAGCAAGAGCTGCCACGGAATCATACTGACTTCGTGGTCCGTTATAGCTCGTGATCCAATTCTTTGTCGCTGTGGAAGGAACGGGATCCGCCCCCGAAACAGTGCGGGTGCTTGGCGCTACGGCCGGTGGCGTTGATGTTGAGTTGGTTGCGGGTGTCGAACCTGACGGAGCGGTTGAATTGCCCGTTTCGCCACCGCCCCCGCCGCATGCGGCTAGTGTAGTAAGCGCCAATGCAACCGATACGCGAGTAAATGTGGACCTGATACTCACTATGCTCTCCATCCAACCCCATTATTGATCTTTCCTAAATACATGACAACCGTTTGTACATTCATGCGTTACATTTCCATTGGGTTGATTGGAGATGATTGGCATGGTGAAGAAGCGGTTGGACGAAGCAACGAAGAAGCGACTGCGCGC
>Ga0163150_10000172_pt1 | contig 118009 bp, 119 predicted proteins | sample OliLakLV19P2IB_FD_148628 | JGI IMG/M metagenome (GOLD analysis project Ga0163150, IMG submission 148628) | Freshwater microbial mat bacterial communities from Lake Vanda, McMurdo Dry Valleys, Antarctica - Oligotrophic Lake LV.19.P2.IB | ecosystem: Environmental > Aquatic > Freshwater > Lake >...
TTGCAGAAGCTCTGTGCCTTGCACAGAGGCGCGTAGCGCGCGGGGGACGCTAGTACATTAGCAGTTTAATCAGCATCTGGATTTTGTTCGTAATGAGTTCGGACTTTGTCTAAAAGACACCACCATAGAAGAATCACCTAGTTCAGATAGTTCAAAAACCCTTAAAGGTAGGGCTAAATTAGCGGTTCCAAATCCCGCACCTCGTTCGTATTGTAATCTGTCTCTAAAAACCAGTTTTAGCACAAGGTGCTGATGCCAGGGCTCAACTATTGGAAGATGGCAGTTTGAATGTGCTCACTGGATCATTAGCTCGTATAAGAGAAACTGATGCCTTCTTTGGGTGGTCAAAAGTGGCGCGGCAAAAGTTTATAGAAGAAGGTTCTTTAGTAGAAGTTGGTGATGGCATTTCATACAGGTTTACACAGGACATAGTGTTTAATAGCCCCACTGCGGCCGCAGCCACTGTAACCGGTAGACCAATTAATGGCTGGACTGCATGGAAAGATGCATCAGGAAACACTTTAGATGATAATTTGAGAAAATAAATAATATTATGAATAATCAAAAACAACTATACGAAAGACTCTGGGCGGCGGCAGAACAACTGCGCGCCAATGGAGAGTTAAAACTCAACGAAATAGCCGAGCCGATTTTGGGTCTGATATTTCTCAAATTTGCCGATGTAAAATTTAGGCAGGCAGAAAAAGAAATCCTCGCCGAGCGTGCCAAAGTTTCCGGTCGTCAAGCGCCCATCACCCCCGACCACTACAAACAGCGTGGTGTGCCGTATATTCCAGTGACTGCCAGATATGCGCACCTGATGAATATGCCCGAGGGTGAAAATATCGGCCGTGCCATCAACGACGCGATGAAAACGATTGAAGAAGAAAACCGCGAGCTCGCCGGCATACTCCCGCAGGAGTACACCAAGCTTTCTTCGCAACCGGCAGAAAAGTGACCCTTCTTGTCTTTACTGCCCTTGGCGGCAGTTTCGACGATGCGCTTGGCGTGTGCCCGATGGTCACCGCCATAAAACGGGTCTAATGCGTGGTGCATCATCTCCGCCACGACGAGTAAATCATCGAGACGAACTCTTCGTACTTGTATCATTCAAAGAACTCCTTTTGTTGATTTGTCGCAGGGGAACCACGGTAGTTCCTTGAGCGACAAAAAGGTTGACGTACCCACGATAGGTACAGTGAAACATTAGACTATAATATGTATCCTAGTCAAGTAGTTGGAGGCGGATGCCGACGATACCGTACTTCTGTTCGTCTTCGTCAGAGTAAAATTGTTTTATCTGATCCAAAAGAAAATCTCGGCTTTCTTCACCAAAAAGAGATGGGTCATGGTCCGCAAAAAGTTCTTTGAATGTTTGATAACGCAACAGCCCTTTTACTACCGTAGTTACATCGTTCTCTGGCTTGTCATTCTCGCTGAAAACAATTTGATCGCCGATCCTAATCTGCTGACGCTTATCATCAAAAAGACGGGACTCAATCACTTTCTTTCCCGATGCGATATTGTTGTATGGCTCCGTCGCCAGCTTCATTTGATGTTGTTGTGTGTTTGGTGCATTCATAAAGTTATTACTTTACAAACCAGCTACGCTAGCAATTTTCTTTCCTTGCTCTTCGTCAAAAATTTCTACTTCTTTTTCCATATTTTTAGAAGTTATTTCACTAACTCTTCCATTGGAACGCCTAACGACTTGGCGATTTTTTGGATTGTTTGAACGCTCGGTTTGGTAACGACACCACCCTCAATTTTTGTGAGAGTAGAATACTTAATGTCGGCTTTCTTCGCCAAGTCGTCCTGCGTTAATCCTTGTTTTGCGCGTATTCGCTTTATGTTCTGTGATATAGTTGCCATAGTATGCTACTTTTGATAGTATAGAAATATGAGCCATTACTTTCTTTGCTCACAAAACAAGGATAGCATTATTTATGGATTTTTTCAATTGCTAGCGGCGAAGCAAAACAAAAATTTCCTTTCCATTTTTTGTCGTTTTCTTACAGAAATTGTACACCTTTCGCATTTTTGAATACAAAAACGTTCAAGGTCTTGCGGTGCTTCTAATAGTCGCACCCCCCACCCCCGCCGAATTAAATCAGAAAGGAAGGAAAATTTTTGGGTTTTGGCTCTGCACAAGTGTTCCCTTGCCCGCGCGAGTCCGCGAGCGCGCCCAAGGCGCAATCGGAGCGTACGATTCAGTTTCAAGCCACCACGCACGCGGAGCGTGCGAGATAGATTCGAGTAAATGCTATAATAACACCACCAAAAAGGATTAATTAACTACAAACACATGACTATAGAAGGATTGGAGAGATTTGAGGACGTAGATAGTGGAGATGGTGCCATAGACACCGTCGACGGACTTATCCCATCAGGTGACCGAAGAGGCAATCCTAAAGAAGGCTCGACGGAAGAAAAAAAAGAAGTTGCAGAGGTCGCGGAAGAAAGTCTCTTTGACAAAAAAATTATAAAAGATGTTTTTGAAAAAGCTGGGCTTGTTGTGGGTGGCGAAAACTCTCTTGAAGAGTATGTGGGCGCTCTTGCTCGTGTAATTGACAAATCAATAGTAAGTGACGACTATCCCCGATTCCTCGCAGACGTGGGGGTGACGCTTCAGAGTCAGGGTCATTCCGTAAGTAGCCCCATTCAGGCCGAAGACATCGCTCCCCTTCTCTGGGAAGAAATGGGCAAAAAAATAACTTAAATAAAAAACACCCCCATGGGTGTTTTTTATTTCTTCCAATGCGACTCAATATACGAACTCACTTCACTGACCTTGAGTGGGCTTGTGGTATTCCCCGTTCGAATAAAGAAATCTTCGTCATCACCATTTGAGCGTAGATATATCGGTTTCGGAGACGGCACCACTTGGATAAGACAGATGTCTTTTTCTTCTATTTTTTCAAAAGAGATTTCCACATACTGACGAAATTCGGCTCCAATCATACTCTTCAGTATCTGATTAAAATGATTTTCAAAACCATCTCTATCTTTACGCACCAACGTATTGAAATCTTCAGAGAGCCCATGAACGCTCCCACTATCAGTTACTCCGATGATTAGATGGCCACCTTTTGTATTTAAAAAAGCTGCTACTGTCTTCATGACAGCTTTTTCAAGCATTTTACTTGTAATTTTTTGCTTTATATCCCAGCGAAATGTCTGCTTGAGCTCGAGACGAGAGTGTTCCCCCTCAAGAATCATATCCAGAATGGAAACCTTTGTGGGAGACTTTGGTCTGCGAGAAATAGATTGGTCGATGGCATCTTTGATGATATCCGCGTAAATTTCTGATGTTTCAATGTTGCGAATATAGAATGGTTTATCGGTCCCATTTGAATATATGATAAGTGTTCCGTACCCCAAAATAAGCTCAAGCATATTGCGACTATAATCAACAGAAGAAATATTTTTAAGTAGTATAGATTTCTCTCGGCGGTGAAAGAAAAATCCTCCACGATATACAATTTCTTTTTCTTTTACTCGATACTCTTCATCTTGCCAAACGAATAAAATACCGAGCGTAAGAATTAATTGGATTACCGAACCAACTAAAAAAATAAATAGATCGTATCTCTGAAAAAAAGTACCGAGCGTTTCCTTATACAAAGCCTCGTAATTTGTAAAGAAAGAAACAATAAAGAGAAGTATGCTTCCAGCGAGCTCGGCCGCTATGATTCGTTTTACCAAAACAAGCGGACTCTGTTTAATGATAACCGGAAATTTCATTACCCCCCTATCATATCATTAAGAGTGTTTTTGGAGAGAAAAAAGAAAATAGGCCATAAAAAAGCCCTAAAAACAAAGCTCTTTTTGGTTTTTTATGATAAAGCGAGAGTTAGCGTGTGATGTAAAAAATCTGGAAAAGACACCCCCGCTGAAGCAAGAGAAACCGGAAGTAAGGATTTTTCTGTAAGACCTGGTAGAGAGTTAACTTCCAAGAGATAGATGCCCCGGTTTTGGGTAACAATAAGGTCTGATTGTGAGTAGTGTCTTAACCCGAGAGCTCGGTGCGCATCAAGCGCAATATTTTGAATGGCATTTTTTATATCCGAAGAAAAGTTACCCGGGCAAGCGTGGTTTATAGGTAATTCATATTTTGATTCATAGTCAAAAAAATCTTTGTCTGGGGAAGTGGTAATCTCTACAGGAAACAATGAATACAGCCCCCCTTGGGCGTTTCCAATCACAGTACATGATGCTTCCTGTCCTCGCACATATTCTTCTAGAATAGCCCCGCCCGAACGACGAAATGCTTCTTCAATCCCCTGTTCAAAAGACAAAAAATCTTTTGCAATTGTAATGCCCATTGATGACCCACCGGAAACCGGTTTAATAATTGCTGGTTGAGGAAAACTTTGAAAAAGCTCTATCACCCTACGAGCCGTGGCATCTCTAGGAGTGATAACAACCGAAAAAGGGGTTTTAATGCCGTGCTGGAGAAAAATCTTTTTTGCCAGACCCTTATGCATTGAAAGCGAGCTTGGCAATGATCGCGAACCAGTAAATGGAACGCCGTATGTCTCAAGAAGGTTTTGCACTTTTCCATCCTCGCCATACGCCCCATGAAGCGCGTTAAAGACGACGTCCACTTGGGCTAATACTTTTTCTGGTGGACGTACAATTCCTCCCATATGCCAAGCACCATCTCGAGAAATGAAAATGTCTTGAGGAATATACTGCGCCGGAAGGTTCTCTAAAACTTTTGCGCCGGTTTGTAAAGACACACCATATTCATCAGATGGTCCCCCACGTAAAACACCAACTCGAATTTTTCTTCTCTCACTAGAGTCTGTCATATAAGGAAAGTATACCCTGTGAGATACCAAGAAACCATATCTTATTTTTCTGTAAAAAATTTCCTATAAAAAATTTACGCTGACAAACATTTCTATCTCTTAGGGTATAACAAAAAAGAGCCCCGCAGTATTTACATTTTTCGTAAAGGAAAAAGCCTGCCATCTGAGACCCATTATACTGAATTTCCGAACTCGTAAAACAGATGAAGAACATTATATTTAGTATTGATGAATTGAAATCTTTGATGACTGTATGAAGAAAATGCCCCCTCGCACTTACGTGCGGGGGTTTCCTGCTAAATGAAAACAGCACCCCAGGTCCGAAGACCGGGGGCGCCGTGCTAGTTGCTTAATTTATCGTGTGCTGAGTGTTTCGTCGATCTCAGCGGTGAGTCTACCGAAGAGTTTTCTGAGCAACCAGTTACCCTTCAACTTCTCTTTGACCCGTTTGAGGGTCTCGAGGATAAGGCGGTACTCACTCACCATGTCGAACGCCCGGATGTGCGTCGTCTTTTCCGCCCACTCCTCTTTGTAGAGTTGCTGAACTTGCTTCTTCTCAAGCTCGAGTCGTCCGCACCGCACTTGTGCCGTTTCCTCAAGCCGAGGCTCGAGAACGGCGTGAAAAACGTCTGTCGCATGTGCCTTACCGAATAGGTAACGGCACAGAAGGTCAGCGTCGACCCCAAAAAAGACATCTGACTTCTTCTCGATGATCGGAATCTTACTCGAGAAGATCCTGTCTCGGATCTTGACCTGAATTTCGTCACCAAACAAGTTTCCGATACGGTCCGTGGGGAACCATGCCTTCTCGAGATTGATCCAAGGCTTTTCGTCCTTGGTCGTGATTTCGAGCAGAGCCGAGATAGAGAAAAAGTTCGGGCGACCTTTGTGGTCTCGGCCATCGGAACCGAGCATTTGAAGAGCGATGACACCCCTCTCTCCCACCTCTGGATAGATAACCAGAGACTTTAGGGCACCGCTTTGATGCCTCTGGAGCTTGGGGCATTCGTTATGATACTGCTCCCTACCACAGTTATGCTACTTTCGTGGTTAACTGGGGTGAGATGAATCACCTTCCCGTCCGTCTCGGCGGTGATAATGCGGTTCAGGTTCAGCATGAAACACGCTCCTGTGTTGGCCCAGCAAAACCGGACCTGTGAAAGAACGAGGCTCTGCGATTGCAGTCGCCTAGGCTGGATAACGGGCGCCATACTTCCCGACTCCCAATGATCAGAGTAGCAGCAGTACTATCATATGTTTAATAGTTTGTCAACACCTCGTAAGGCACCCAACCCCAACGAGTCAAGAAGAAGTTATCCACAATTAACAACACACAATATCTTTTATATTTTTGCAAATTTAGCGCAAACCTCGAAACGAGCGTCCTCGAATATTTCTATGATAGGCAATCGCAAATCGATGTGCCTCACTGTTGATAAGTAAAATTTCTTTTTCGTGTTTTTGTATAGTTCCCTTACGGCCCAAAATTTCCCGAGCCCTATGTTTGTCATCCTTGACCACAGAGACAATTTCAATCGCAAACTCCCTTTCTTTTAAAGCCTCTTTCGCAACGTTTGTTTGTGCCACACCTCCATCAATCACAATGAGATTCGGAAGTGTCCATTCTGCGTGCCCAAGTCTGCGAGTTAAGAGCTCACGCAAGTTCTTTGTGTCATCGACTGTCACAGAGCCATCACCGCGAATTTTAAATTTACGATATTCATCCGTATCCAATTCCCCATTCTCCATTACGACCATAACCCCTACGGTATTTGTTCCTGATATATGAGCAATGTCATATGCCTCCATGCGAAATGTTTTGCCTAAAAGAGCTGGGTTATCTTGCATTACGTCATTCCTAATGAGAGAGACATCTTGTATATGATTGAGAGCAAAAATCATCCGCTTAGCGTTTTCAGCTTTCTCAAATAGACGCCCTCTCGCGTACCCCTTCATATCTTTTTCTAAGTTTTTAACAATTTGAAGTTTTTTTCCAGAAAAAAAGAGTTCAATATTGCGAATTGTTTTTTTATATTGTTTAGAATCTATTTCACCGGTACAAACCCCAGGACAAAGACCAATCTGACGATTAAAACAAGGCCTTACCTTAATAGGGTTCTTTTGTTCTTCTTTTGGAACACATTTGTCCCTATACGGGAATATCTTTCGGACAATCTTTAACGCATCTTTAAGTTGAGTCCCATGAGGAAAGGGGCCGAAAGTAGTTCTTAGCTTATAGTTTTTAGCTTTTAGTAGTACATCTCTTCCACGAACAATTAATACTCGTGGCCACTTTTCATCAGTAACAACAACGTAATTATAGCTCTTGTCATCTTTTTCTTTTGAGTTATAAAGTGGTTGTTTTTCTTTTATCGTGTAAGCCTCTAAAATAAGCGCCTCGAGCACAGAGTCGGTTTGGCTAAAATCTATCCTGTCTGCATCTTCTACCATCTTCACCAAGAGAGGTCCGCGTGTGTTCATGAGGTCGCGCGAAAAGTAACTGCGCACTCGATCTCGTAGCGACGTAGCCTTTCCTACATACAAAATCTCCCGACCCTTTTTAAAAAAATAGATTCCAGGGTTGTCGGGTAGAGAGTTTGCAATTTTTTGAAAATCTTTTTGGTTCATAACGCAACATGAGCATCGCAGAAAAAAAAGACCCTGTCAAAAACAAAACCTCTCGCTTGAAACTCAAGCGAGAGGTGGTTTTTCAGCCAGCCCAGAGACCGGTACGACGATGTGAGGTTGGGGGTACAAACTTACTCCCGCTCTTCTTGATGGACAGGGCTTGGCTCTCCGACGCCCCGTAGATTTCGGGTGCCTTCGGCTGATGCTTGCCAACCACATTAAAACCCTGAACAAGAACAGCGAGTAGCGACGAAAAGAACAATCGTGTTTGAAGCATTGTTTCCCCACAGGTTAGGGTGAGAAATAAAAAAAATTTCTATGCTTAAAATAGCACACAAAAGAGGGTAGGTCACTATACCCCAAAAAATTATTTTTGTATTATACTCTTAAAAGACTCGAACCTTTTTCCTTGGGGGAGACATGCCTACTCAAGAAGAGATCACTACGGAAGCTTGGAACATCGTTCGAAGAATGAATGAGGGGGGTGTGGGGACTGAAGATACCCAAAGGCTCCAAGAACTACAACGAGCTTGTGAATGCAACACTGCACAAAGCAAAGCTGACTTCTTTGAGGGCGATGAGCGGTGTCAGCGGTGCGGAAGATACCCTGAGTGAATAGAACGACCAGTACGCAATATGTACTGGTCGTTTTCTTATTTTTAAATTATTTAGACTTTTTTTGCTTAAGCGCCTTCCAAAGATATTGAGACGTGTAGGTCTCTTCATTCGCGACTTCTTCGGGAGTTCCTTTCGCCACAATTTTTCCTCCCCCATTTCCTCCATCTGGACCAATATCAATAACATAATCAGCACTCTTTATAAAATCCATATTATGTTCAATGACAGCAACAGTATTTCCCTTATCTACTAGTTTTTGGAGTATTTCAATGAGCTTTCTCACGTCATCATAGTGAAGCCCGATAGTCGGCTCATCGAGAAGATATATGGTCTTCTGTAAATGAGGCCTGTAGAGCTCCGAAGAAATCTTAACTCTCTGCGCCTCCCCACCCGAAAGCGTGGTCGCAGATTGTCCAAGCCCTAAATAACCCAACCCAACCTCATCCATAGTTTTTAATCTGTCATAGACGGCCGGAATATCTTCAAAAAAACCGAGAGCCTCTTCTACAGTCATTTTTAAAATATCGTAAATACTTTTTTTCTTGTACTTTACTTCAAGCGTTTCTTTTGTGAATCGTTTTCCATTACACACATCACACAGCACATAGACCGTCGGCAGAAAATGCATTTCCACTTCTATTTCTCCATTTCCTTGGCATGTCTCACACCGTCCTCCTTTTACATTGAACGAAAATCTGTTTGCTCTCCATCCACGAGCACGCGCTTCCGATGTTTCGGCAAAAAGTTCACGGATAAATGTCCACGAACCAGTGTATGTTGCAGGGTTTGAGCGTGGTGTGCGCCCGATTGGAGATTGATCTATAAGAATTGAGCGTCCTAAATATTCTGTGCCAGTGAAAGAAGCACAGTTATACACCTCGGCAGAGCGATATCGTCTGTCGAAACGAGCTTGAAGATTTTTATGCAATATTTCATACACAAAAGAAGACTTCCCAGAACCAGATACTCCGGTGATTGCAATAAGCTTTCCTAGAGGCACATCGATATTGAGATTTTTTATATTAAAAATATTTCCTCCACGAATCATGAGAATTCCTTTTTCTGACATCTTCCTTCTCTCTGGCACAGGAATCATCTCTTCACCTCGTAAGTATGAAAGTGTGCGTGAACCAGAATCATTTTTCTTTGCGAGTAACAGTGTTTCAAGATAATCCGCGACCACAACTCTTCCGCCATGCACCCCTGCTCCGGGTCCAATGTCAATAATATAATCTGACGCAAAAATCGTGTCTTCATCGTGTTCAACAACGAGAATTGTGTTCCCAAGGTCACGGAGATTCAAAAGTGTCTTAATGAGCCTCTCGTTATCGCGCGAATGAAGACCTATGGTCGGCTCATCAAGCACATAGAGAGCCCCCACAAGACCGCTCCCGAGTTGAGACGCGAGACGAATGCGCTGGGCTTCACCACCCGAGAGTGTGTGTGCGCGACGATTAAGCGAGAGATACTCGATGCCAACATCAATCATAAATCGCAAACGAGATTCGATTTCTTTGAGTACAACCTTTGAAATACTTTTTTCACGGAGAGTTAGTTTCGCTTTGTTGAAGAATTCATCCGCGTCCTTAATTGAAAGCGCTGTTAAATCGACAATATTTTTCCCACTGACAAGGACGTGGAGAGCTTCTTCCCGTAAACGCGCACCCTTACACTTTGGACATAGTTCATCACCGAAGAAATGTCTCGTGCCGAGACCATTACATTCTGGACACGCGCCATATGGAGAGTTAAAGGAGAAAAGACGAGGTTCTACCTCAGGATATGAATACCCATCGTTTGGACAAGAAAGTTTCGAGGACATCAGAAACTCCTCTGGAACATCATCGACCTTCTTTGGCTTCTTCATGTCACGAAACACAATGCGCACGAGGCCTTCGGATTCCTGAAGAGCTTTTTCAAGAGCTTCAGAAAGGCGCTCTCCAGCATTTTTTGTATTCTCTTTAAAATCAAAGATATTTATCTGATCGACTAACACATCGATATCATGCCGCTTGGTTTTTGAAAGAATAATCTGATCGCGAAGCTTCTTTCTAGTTTTGTCTATCATCACTTCTGTGTACCCTTTTCCGAGAAGATCATAAAGGAGTTGGTAGTATTCACCTTTGCGTCCACGAACAATCGGAGAAAAAATTTCTGCGTAATAGGGAAAATCAATGGATCGTTTCTCTTTTGTAAGTTCAGCGGTCTTTTCTTCGATTTTTTCTAGAACAAAGTTTTTTATTTCTTCATTTGAAAGGCGCTTGATTTCCTCACCACAAACAAGACAATGCGGATGCCCAATGCGAGCGTACAAGATGCGAAGATAGTCATATATCTCGGTGATAGTGGCGACGGTCGAGCGAGGATTGTTTGAGCGAGACTTTTGGTCAATGGAGATGGCAGGAGAGAGACCTTCAATCTCATCTACATCCGGCTTTTGCATCTGGCGAAGAAACTGTCGCGCATACGAAGACAGAGACTCAACGTATCTGCGTTGGCCTTCAGCAAAGATTGTATCGAAGGCGAGGGATGATTTTCCCGAGCCCGAAAGCCCTGTAAAAACCACCATCTTGTTACGTGGCATTTCAACCGTGATGTTCTTTAGGTTGTGTGTTCTCGCACCCCGGACAACAAGCTTGTCGCCAATTATTTTTTTATTATCTTTGTTCATATTAAAATATCTCTCGCCCCGTCCCTTAAAATTTTTAACGGGACAGGTACACGAAAATATGACCCCGCCGGCATCCATAGGGGTATAGGTGAAAAACTATACCAAGAATTCCTTTAAAAAGAAACCAGCAAGGTAAATCTAAAAAATATTCCATTACCCAATCACAGAACATCTTTTCACTCCAGTTGACTTTAGTGAAAATATGGATTTTGTTTTTAGTTAAACATAACTAGTGATGCGGAAACTGTCATTCATTGTCCCCCCTTTTGCCAAACGAGATTCGAGTTCTTTAATCTCACCCCCAAACGAAATTCAGATTTTAATCTCTCCTCCAGTTCGCGAATCTCGTTCTTTAATAACGCCGCCGTTTCATCCCAGTACCACAGACTTCGCTTAGCTACGGGACTTCGTCTCCTTAAGTGGTTCTCCTTTCCTCAACTTCTAGCCTTTTTGTCAGTTCCAATATTTCATCTCGTAGTAGAGCCGCCGACTCAAAGTCCAAAATCTTTACCGATGCATTCATTTGAATTTCTTTTTTACGAATCAGTTTTCGTGGGTTTTTCTTGAAAAGGTCGGCCTCAAGAGCGAGTTCAGAAGCAACGATTTTCTTGTGACCACGATTAAGCTCTTCGGTAATGTCTCTAATTTTCTTGATAATAGTTTTTGGAGTAATGCCATGTTTTTTGTTGTATGCAAGCTGGATGGCTCGGCGACGATTCGTTTCTCCAATTGCTCGCTCCATGGAACCTGTCAGTGAGTCAGCATAGAGAACCACATGGCCATCGATGTTTCGCGCCGCACGACCGATGATTTGGATAAGTGCCGTTTCAGAACGCAAAAACCCTTCTTTATCAGCATCCAAAATCCCAATAAATGAAACCTCTGGGAGGTCGAGACCTTCGCGCAAAAGATTTACTCCCACAAGCACATCAAACTCCCCCCTTCGAAATGCAGTTAGTATTTCAATACGCTCAATTGTTTTTATATCACTATGTAGATATTGGGCCTTGATATCTTTTTCTTTCAAAAACTCCGCGAGATCTTCCGCCATCTTTTTTGTAAGCGTTGTTGCGATAGCTCTCGCTCCTTTTTTGATTGTTTTTTCTGCTTCAACAATAAAATCAAAAATCTGACCCTTGTATTTGCCCTTCGTTTGAATCGGACGGATAGAAACCACTGGATCAATGAGCCCTGTTGGACGAATCACTTGCTCCACGACCTGTTTACTTTTTTCTGCTTCGTATTTTGAAGGAGTGGCGGAAGTAAAAATGACTTGACCCACTCGCTCTTCAAATTCAGAGAATTTTAAAGGTCGATTATCCTTCGCCGATGGCAGACGAAACCCGTGCTCTACCAAAGTATTCTTGCGAGACTGATCTCCTCCATACATTCCACCAATCTGGGGCACGGTTACATGGGACTCATCGATAATCGTCAGGAAATCGGCAGAGCCATCTGCATTGTGAGGGAAATATGAGAGAAGTGTGTCTGGTGCTTCCCCTTCTGGCTTACCAGCAAAATGACGCGAATAGTTTTCAATACCATTGCAATACCCTATCTCGCGAATCATCGCGAGATCATAACTCGTACGACGCTTGAGTCTATCTGCTTCAAGAAGCTTTCCTTCTTTTTTAAATGTTTCAAGTCTGTCTTCAAGTTCGACCTTGATATCACGCATGGCTCGCTCAACCTCTTTCTCATTTGTGATGAAATGCTTTGCCGGAAAAAGAAAAAACACGTCGACATCTTTGAGTATTGTGCGCGATACCGAATCTATCTTTTGAATTGACTCTATTTTATCAGCCAAAATTTCTAAGCGATACACCACCTTCTCAGAAACTGGCATTATCTCAATCGCATTTCCGATGGCGCGAAATTGTCCGGGAGTAAGATCTGCGTTTGTGCGTTCAAAATGAATGTCAATTAATTTGCGGATGAAATCCGCGCGCGAAATCGCGTCTCGCTTGGCGATTTTTAGATTTACTTTTTCGTATTCAATTGGATTCCCTAAGCCATAGATACATGAAACCGACGCGACGATAATCACATCGTCGCGAGTAAGTAAGGCTTGGGTTGAGGCGTGACGGAGTCGCTCTATCTCTTCGTTAATCTGCGCTTCTTTCTCTATATAGGTGTCCGAAACCGGCATATATGCCTCTGGTTGATAGTAGTCATAATAGGAAACAAAGTAATGCACTGCATTATCGGGAAAAAATTCTCGATATTCTTGCGCGAGTTGTGCGGCAAGTGTTTTGTTGTGAGCAATGACGAGCGTGGGTTTTTGCACAGCTTCAATCACATTGGCAGCAGTAAAAGTTTTTCCTGAACCAGTCACACCCAAAAGAGTCTGGTGTGCAAAACCTTTTTTGATTCCCCTGACAAGCGCTTCAATTGCCTTTGGCTGGTCACCGGCCGGAGAATATTCACTTTTTATTTTAAACATGTTTCGTGACATAGATAAGGGCAATACTAGCACTTCTTGTTTACATGAAATAGTGTGAATAAAAGATTCTAATAAAAAACAAAAGGCCCTCTTTCGAGAGCCCTTACTTCTTGTCCGCTATCTACGCAGTCACCCCTTCGGAGTGGGGTTGACCGTTACGAAAATGGAGTCCGCCTGGTCAGCGATCATGAAAACCAGGTATGTGCTCCCTTCACGTACGCCCCTCAAATCGAGGGTACGATTCAGGTACACGGTCATAAACCCGGGCACCAAATCCTTTCGAAGTGACTGCCCCTTATAATCCGCAGTCACCGCCAAAAGAGCAGGATTTCGAATCACGAAAGCGATGGAATCGCTCGGCTCGAACTCTTCCTTTCCGATGATGAGGGCGGCTACACCGACCCCATATCCATCTCCGACATTCAGGCTGACGAACACGTGTGGTACGTCGAGCCTCGTCGGATAAACCTGGACGACCGGTGTCGGGCCGGTGCTGTCGCCGCAGGCGCTCAGGGCGACGATGGTCACCAGAGCAAGAAGGCAAGCAACATTTCGGAGCATGCGCATATAGATCCTTTTCCTTTTGGAGAGGGGTAGCGGGAGGAAAGAGCAACTGTACATATTATACTACAGTATAACTTAATGTCAATAGATTACAAATCAGCTATATTTTCAGGCCTATTTTGCTACTTGTGTACTCACTCAAAAACGCTTTTTTAAATTCAAAGAAAGTGTCATTTAAGATAGCCTCCCTCATGTCATCCACCAAATGAATTATCAAATAGAGATTATGTATTGTCGCAAGAGTCGCACCAAGCATTTCCTTGGCGCGAAAGAGATGTGAAAGATAGGCTTTTGTGTAATGAGTGCAAGTGTAGCAACCACAACCTGATTCAAGAGGAGAAAAATCATCTGTAAACTGTGCATTCAAGATATTTATCTTTCCATACTTTGTATAGAGTGTGCCGTTGCGTGCATTCCTGGTCGGTGCCACACAGTCGAACAGATCAACACCATTTTCTACCCCCATAAATAAATCTTCTGGTTCTCCAATGCCGAGCAGGTGTCGAGGCTTTTCTTCTGGTAAAATTTCGTTTACCCATTTGACAGCAGTCGACATATCTTCCTTTGCAAACGAACCTCCGATGCCAAATCCATCAAAACCCATATCCCCAATCTCTTTCGCACTTCGCTTTCGCAAACTCTCGTCTCTCCCACCTTGAACAATCCCAAACAGTGCTTGGCGCGAAGCATTTTCTTTTGATGCATGGAAATCCAAACTGCGCTTCGCCCAGCGATGAGTACGATTGAGGGCCTCTTCTTGATAGCGGAGGTCTTCTGTCGGTGACGTACATTCATCAAATGCAAAAATAATATCAGCTCCTATATTGTGCTGAATCTCAATAGATTTTTCTGGAGTAATGTAATGAAGCGAACCATCGAGGTGTGAACGAAATGAAACTCCGTCTGCGCCGATGTTTGCAAGTCGTGGAATTTCAGAATCGAGTGAGCGTTCGGGTATTAGAAAATTTGGATCAGTGATTTTTGTGATTTTTGAAATCTCTTTTCCAAAAGCAGCACCGAGTGAAAATACCTGAAACCCGCCGGAGTCAGTCATGGTTGGTAGAGACCAATTCATAAATGTGTGGAGCCCGCCAGCTTTTGCAATGCGTTCATCGCCCGGTTGAAGATAGAGATGGTAGGTATTTGCGAGCACCACTTGGGCCCCCAAATCTCTTAATTGCTCCGGAGTGATCGCTTTGACTGTGGCCTTTGTACCCACGGACACAAAAGCGGGAGTTTTGATATCTCCATGTGGAGTTTTCAAAATTCCCGCGCGTCCAAGTGTATCGGGCAGTTTCTTTTCAATAGAAAATGTAATAGGACCACTTTTCATGGACTTGGATTCTAGCACATAAACAAAAAACTCCTTTTGGGAGTTTTTTGTTTTGTTATTTCTTTACCCCGAGAAGTTCAACTTCAAACACAAGAGCCGAATTTGCGGGAATCGGTCCAACTGCGCGAGCGCCGTACGCTAAGTCTGCGGGAATCACGAGCTTACGCTTTCCACCAACTTTCATACCAGCAAAACCCTTATCCCACCCTTGTATAACCTGCCCTGCACCAAGAACAAACTCGAATGGTTGTCCGCGATCGACAGAACTGTCGAACTTTGTGCCGTCAAGAAGCGTCCCTACATAGTGAACAGAAATTTTTGCACCAACAACTGCTTCTGCGCCAGTACCTACAACCTGATCTTGAATCTGAAGAGTACTTACTTGAGTTTGAGGCTGTGCCTGTACTTGGGTGTTGGCAGGTGCTTGTTGTTCCTGACCGTTAGAGCCCGACAGAGCCTCTGCTGATTGATCTTGTGCTTCGTTAAACATATTAAGAAAATTACCGCCAAACGAAAAAAAGGCTACGACTACTACTGCAACCGCTACTGCAATCCATGTTTTTGTATCCATTGTTTTTGTAAGCGAAAGCGATTAATGTCTGCGACAAACCTTACGAATTCTAGCAAAAAATTGCAAAGAAGGCTTGAACCTTCTACTATTATAGCAAATGGAAGAACAGAAAAAAATAAATGTCCCCACAAAGGACCTTGGAATCACCCCACTCACCCATGCAGAAATGCTTGGCGCGACCCAAGAGCGCATATATGAAATCTCTCGTGAATTTACCCAAGGGTTTGAATTCCTCTCGAAATATCCTCGCTCGGTCACCTTCTTCGGTTCAACACAATTCAAAGAGGACCATCCTCACTATGTGCATGCGCGCGCTCTGGCGGCACGAATTGTAAAAGAAATTAATTACACGATTGTTACTGGCGGTGGCCCGGGAATTATGGAGGCTGCAAATCGAGGGGCAAAAGAAGTGGGTGGAAATTCTGTCGGCCTGACTATCCGACTCCCTCGAGAACAGGTGATGAACGGATACCTCACAAGCCATACTGACTTCTATTATTTCTTCAGCAGAAAGGTCTGTCTCACCTACTCTGCGGAAGCGTTCGTCTTTTTCCCCGGAGGGTTTGGAACGCTCGATGAATTTTTTGAAATTGTGACTCTTCTCCAAACGCACAAGATTCCCAAGATCCCCGTCATTCTTGTCGGAAAAGAATACTGGGGAAAACTGAGAGACTACATGAAAGAGACTTTGATTTCTGCGGGCACCATCGGTCAAGAAGAAATTGATATTTTCCACATTGCAGAAAATGATGATGAAGTACTCGAAATCATCAAAAATGCTCCTATACGGGAATCACTTCCATACAATGGACTTAAGGTGAATCCGGTTGAATAATCTAAATCTATGAAAGAGCCTGAGGAGCCCCTCTATCAAAAACATTGCACTCCTTGTGAAGGTGGTGTGCCTGCATTTTCACGACCAAAAAATCTTGAGCATTTAAAAAGGGTGCACGAATGGCAACTCATCGACGACAAAGTTATTGAAAAAATCCTTCTTTTCAAAGATTTCAAAGAAACGGTTGCATTCATAAACAAAGTTGCAGATGTTGCAGAGACCGAAGGGCATCATCCGGATTTACTTTTATTTGGATGGAATAAATTAAAAATTTCTCTTTCGACACATTCGATAGACGGTCTCTCTGAAAATGATTTTATTCTCGCCTCAAAGATAGACGAGATTAGAATATAGAATTAAGAGAAGGAAATTAGGAATCATAAAAATTTTACCTCATCAAATCCCGCTTCGCAGGAATCCTAGGGAGATTATTTGACGGGATAAACAAAAACCGGGTTCGCGTATGCGAGCCCGGGTACCTCTTTCATCAGCCGATCCCGAGAGGAACCTCCTCCTCTTCCCCTTCGGGAGTAACGTTGTGAAGGTGTTTCTGGGGTTCTTTCCGCGAGAACCCGAAGAAGAAAACGAAAAACTCGTGAACATCGCGGAAGAAACCGCACATGCGATCAAAAAATCTCATTTTGAACCCCCCCTTGCGTTGCTATTGGGTTGCTGTAATACAAAATACAAAGGACATGCCTAGTACAATCTTACCATATAAACCTATTTCATGTCAAATGAGCTTATGCATAGACCTGTTTAAGGAATTTTTTAAATTCAGATAACAGAAAGGGCGAAGCTTGCCTCGCCCTCAATTTGCATTACCACTTCTCAAAAGCTCCCACGTGGAGCTTTTTCCCATTATCCTTTTCCCGGTGATCATCCGCGGGAAAAGAAACTACAACCCAGAATCCACGACGAATCGCCCAGTCTCCGTGTGCACGTTTGGGATCTTTACTCTTCAGAGTCCCCATAAACAAGTGCCGAAGCGCATCACGCTTGTGTCGAAGAATCTCAAGTCTCGCTCTGACACTCGAAAGGTTGCGGGTGTTGGTGGTCAACTCAATCATGAGAGCACTATTTGCAACCTTGCCCTTCATGTCATCAACTTCACGTTCAAGGGTAATGATCCTCCGATCATATGTCTGCGTGAGCCTAAAATAACAGAGTAGATTTTCCCCGAGTTGAAAAATCTTGTCTTCGTCTTCGCCAACCTCTTCGGAAGGCTCGATGACAACAGACCCGTCACGGTCTACATCTTCTTCGATTTCATCATAAAGCGTAAGCTGATTGGGCATTACCATGGACACCTCCAATTTGAGAAAACCGTGTACTTGCTCTAACGAATAAGAGTACCACCCGTGTAATTTTTTTCAATGGAATGTAAGCACGAAAATCAGTTTGAATTTAAGGCCTATTTTGCTAATGTATTAGAGGTTTTATCTAAAAGCTAACTTTGCGGGACCAGCCTCGACTAGACGCGAGTCTAGGCGGGTCGTCTAACTTGCCCTTTCAGCTTTTCTGTAGATAGTTTCGATATTGTATTCTTGAGACGTTCTAGTATGACTTGTTTCCACAGCTGCGGGATCGTCTAATGGTAGGACGCAAGCCTTTGAAGCTTGTTATCTTGGTTCGAATCCAAGTCCCGCAGCTGTGGACGGAAGTGCAAAGAAAAGTTGTGAGAGTGAATAGGACACAAGCCTTCTTGTCCATTTAAATTTTGTTCAGGAGACACAGCCTAAATGTAGTAACGTGAGAAATAATTTAAATTTCCTATACAATAAACAATATGTGTTTCCATTATAAAAAAGGAGAATATCCTACAAGCAAGACAGTGCGAGCGGTTCAGGTATTTCTTTTGATATTGATTATCATCGGAGTTGGGCTCCTTTTGACTCAAAAAGTTTGGGTTCCCAAGGTCGTCAATTATATTTTAAAAACCGAAGCAAAATAAGGTCACCAATAGTCCTTTGGATAGCCCTCTAGGCGAGAAACCCCTATGGTGATAGAATAGCGGGGTAACTTAATTAGATAGATAATCACAATATATGGCAACAAAACCAAATTCTGCATTCATGAAACCAATGAATATCAGCGCTGAACTCGCTGTGGTCGTTGGTAAGGGCCCAATGCCTCGATCAGAAGTCGTTAAGAAGCTTTGGGAATACATTAAGAAAAATGATCTCCAAGACCCAAAAAATAGGCGCAATATCAATGGTGATGCGCCCTTGAAAGAAGTCTTCGGTGGTAAAGCAACCGTAAACATGTTTGAAATGACAAAGCTCATTTCAAAGCATCTCTCCTAGTTTTCTAGATTTTTGAAACCCTCTCAAAACCCCACCGGCAGTCTGCCGGTGGGGTTTTGCTTTTCTCCTCGTGTTTTTTCCTGTTACACTACCAAAAAACAAAATCCTCCATTGCTGGAGGATTTTGTTGGTCCATTTTTGAAAAGAAGTACCCCACATATTGCATATATATTGGGTCCTTGATGAAAAGTTCATAACTCCCTCATACACAAGACCACTTTGCTTTTTAATTTTATTGGAGCTTCTTTTCTAGAATGAGCACACTCAAATCGTGTTCCTTTCTTTTTGTTAGTCAACTGACACTGGTGACAGTTTCAGGGGAAATTGTGTGGACTGCTGTGCATAAGTTACTAAATTCTGTGTATAAAAAACCAGAACATAGTTTATACTTATTGCAATCAGATTATCTGTTTATACCTTTACACTTGAACGTAAACAAATGAGTAAAAATTAACCTAGTTTCCCGTCTCGATATGTGACGCACCTTAAATACGATATAATCCGTATACATACCATGCCCAGGAGCTCTTAAAAAGCCTCTTAATTAATTTAAAAATTCAAAATAGTACATGTGAAAAAGCTCTTTCTTTCCTTTTCGATTATAGCCTTATTTGCAATTTTTTCCTCTTCTCAACGTGGAAGTGCTTTTGATATGTCTATGAAGGGAGAAACCAATTCAAAAAAGCTTACTCTCAATACTCAAGATCAGAACCAAACTCCCGTTACGCAAATTCCTATACAGCCCACACCAGCAACAAAATCAAAGACCACAACACCCACCCAAACCACAACCACGAAGAACCCGGCTCCTGCACCAGTACCAACTCCCGCGCCCGTACCCGCTAAACCAGTGGAACAATACAGAGATGGTACTTATGTTGGTATTGTTGCAGATGCATTCTACGGAAATATCCAAGTTCAAGTAGTAATCAGTCGCGGGAAAATAGCCGATGTTGTCTTCCTCCAATACCCAAATGACCGAAACACTTCGATAGAAATCAACACCCAAGCAATGCCAATGTTTAAAGCAGAAGCAATACAGGCGCAAAGTGCCAATGTTGACGGCGTTTCTGGCGCAACAGATTCGAGTATTGCATTCCAAGAATCTCTCTCTTCAACTCTCTCGCTCGCAAAAAATTAATCATTTACCAATGAAAGATACACGGATACTCATGGGCATGCCGATAACTGTCGAAGTGGTTGACCCACAAACCACAGAAGAGACTATCGATATGGTTTTTGACTATTTTGATTCAATCGACAAAAAATTCAGCACATACAAGGGAAACAGCGAGATAAGCGCTATCAATCGTGGCGAACTAACGAAAGAAAATTGGAGCACGGATATGAAAGAAGTGTTTGATTTGTCGGAAAAAACAAGACAAGAAACCTTTGGATACTTTGATATAGCCAAACCGGATCAAACATTTGATCCGTCGGGGTTGGTGAAGGGGTGGTCTATCTGGAACGCTGCGAAATTGTTAGAAAAAAAAGGATTTGAAAATTTTTTTGTGGACGCTGGAGGCGACATACAAGTGCATGGAAAAAATAGTAAACAAAAAATATGGAGCGTCGGTATTCGTAATCCATTTAAACAGGAAGAAAATGTAAAAATCGTGTATTTGGAAGACAAAGGGATTGCAACTTCTGGCACCTATATCCGAGGACAACATATCTACAATCCCCACAAAAAGAACGAGGAAATCACAGACATCGTGAGTTTGTCGGTGGTGGGCCAAAATGTCTACGAAGCGGACCGATTCGCCACTGCGGCATTTGCTATGGGGCGCTCTGGACTCGCGTTTATAGAGGGCCTAGAAGGCTTGGAGGGCTATATGATAGACGCGGGTGGAATTGGATTTGAAACAAGTAATTTTCAAGCTTACACACAAGACCATGCTTAATTTTATAGACAAGAAGCTCAATACCATCACGATGTACCGACTCGTCCTCTATTACCTTTTTTGCTTACTCATCGCAGGGGTCATACTCGGATATTTCGGGCTTATTGCCTACTCCCCTATAGCGCTTGTCATATCAACAATCTTCATCACTTTTTTCTGCTGGCTCACAAATCTCATTTTTTCAAAAATATTTGGTGCACCGACAAACATCGAATCACTCTACATCACTGCTCTTATCTTGGTTTTTATTATTACTCCTCCGAGCTCTTTTTTTGATGGATCTTTTTATATCTTGGCTGGTTGGGCTGCAATTTGGTCTATGGCGACAAAATACATGCTCGCCATTAATAAGAAGCATGTTTTTAATCCTGCCGCGATTGCGGTATTTTTGACTTCTCTTTTTTTGGGACTTTCTGCAAGTTGGTGGGTAGGAACTGCCGTGATGGCCCCATTTGTGATTATCGGAGGTCTTCTGGTAACTAGAAAAATCATTCGATTTGATTTGGTGCTTACATTTTTTGGGGCGGCATTTGTCTCAATTATTCTTTCGCGACTCATCACAAGTACTGGGGTCAACATACTCGCTGTCGCAGAAAAAACTCTTGTTTCGTCTTCCCTTCTCTTTTTTGGTTTTGTCATGCTTACCGAGCCACTGACGACCCCGCCGACAAAAAAACTTCGTATGCTATACGGAGCCGTCGTGGGAATACTCTTTTCGCCAGCTATACACATCGGAACATTCTACTCTACACCTGAAATCGCACTTATTTTTGGAAATATTTTTTCATACATAGTAAGCCCGAAAGAAAAACTGATGCTTCGACTCAAGGAAAAGGTCTCTGTCGCGGCTGATACATACGACTTTGTATTTGAAATGAATCAGCCTTTTTCATTTGAACCAGGTCAGTATCTTGAATGGACAATGCCTCACAAAACACCAGATGATCGGGGAAACAGACGATACTTCACGATTGCCTCTTCACCAACAGAAAAAGAAGTTCGTATGGGAGTAAAATTTTATCCTTCTTCAAGTAGCTTGAAAAGAGCGCTTGGTTCCATGAATTTGGGTGACACAATCGTGGCATCGCAGAGAGCTGGAGATTTCACTCTTCCGAAAAACAAACACCAGAAACTTGTTCTTATTGCTGGTGGTATCGGCATTACCCCGTTTCGAAGCATGATGAAATACATGGTAGATAAAAAAGAGATGCGCCCCGTAACCCTCATCTATTCGAACAAAACACTCGGCGATATTGCATATACAAATGTGATTGATCAAGCGGTGACTCTCGGTATGAAGGCGGTCTATACCCTAACTGATACAGAGAGTCTTAAAGAAGTCTGGCGCGGACAAAAAGGTTTCATCAATGAAGCAATGATACGAGAAGAGGTGCCCGATTTTAGAGAAAGAATGTTTTATATATCAGGGCCCCGCGCGATGGTGACCGCAACTAAAGAGGTGTTAAAGAAAATGGGAGTAAAGCAGTCTCAAATAAAAATAGACTTCTTTCCTGGTTTTGTGTAACAAACTAAAAAACTTACTTTATTTACCTTTATGATGAGAGAGATCTTCTTTGATTTCTGACAATTCATGCCGGATTTCTTGCATTGTTTCCTTAATATCTTCAATTGAGGCTTCTTCTTCATCCACCTCTTCTTTTGTTTTTTCAGTAAGTTTTTTCTCACCACGGAGACCAGTAATAATAAGACTGTTACCAATAAAGGCGGACACGAAGATGCCGGTCATAAAAAGAATAAGAATTCCTATAACCGTAGATACTGGGCCGTTGAGAAATGGGAAATAATCAGCGGTATGCCAAACTCCACGCCAAAAAAAGACAACTCCTACACCTCCGATGAGTGCATAGAAAAGTGGGTATCGGCTCAGTTTTCCACGTACCCTATCTTCAAGTTTATCGAAAAATTTTATAACAATTTTAATCATTTTCAATCATAATACCACATGAAACAGAAGGATCATTTATCCTGAAAAATATCTATAAGGGCAAGCTCGATCGCAAGTTCGGGACTAAATACTCGAAGTGACGTGTCGTATGCAAGAAGAAGTCGAGAGAGAGTTTGAGACGTAACACCGCTTTCCTTTGTATTTGAAAGCTCTGAAAGAAACTTGAAATCGTCTTCGGAAACACTTTTCTCAACCATAGCCGACAGCGCTTCCCCACCATATTTCAAAAGAAGCACCGAACGCATTTTTTGTAAAACAAGTTTGAGAAACATTGGCACAGAAATATTTTCTGCCACAGCATCTTCAAGAGTTTTTAAAGTGGTTGCAAGATTCTTTTGTGAGAGAGCTTCCACAAAATTGTTTACCAGTCCCACTCTCGGTGAACCGGTTATGAGAGCTACTTCTTCCTGACTTATCTTCTTTTCCGCAGAAAAACTCAAAACTTTGTCTAAAATTCCTTCTGTATCACGAAAAGATCCGTCACCGAGTAATGCAATAAGCTCTGCGGACGATGGTTCAAGCACCCTCTCTTCTTCCTTGGTAATCCTTAGAACCACGTCTTTAAGTACTGCGAGAGTTGGCTTTTTAAATTGAAATGTCTGACAACGAGAAAGCACTGTCTCTGGGATTTTTTCAATCTCCGTCGTGGCAAGAATAAAAATAACGTAGGATGGCGGTTCTTCGAGAGTTTTTAGAAAAGCATTCCACGCTTCTTTTGTAAGCATATGTGCCTCATCGATGATGTATACCTTGTACTTGGATTCAAATGGAAGTGTTTGCACGGATTCGCGGATTTCACGCACATCATCAATACCACGATTCGACGCTGCATCTATCTCATAGAGGTCGTTGCCAGTGGCGCCAACTTTTTCTGCAAAAATTCTGGCAATAGAGGTTTTTCCTGTTCCGCGAGAACCAGCAAAAAGATACGCATGTGAAATATTTTGAAGTTTTATCGCGCCCTCAAGCACCTTCACAATATGATCTTGACCCAACACATCGTCAAAACTTTTTGGACGATATTTTCGATAGAGCGCTATGGGGGTATGCACTGTTTCGGTCTTTTTTTCTTTCATAGGATTCTGTGCCGTCATTATAGCAGACTCATATATTTCCCAAAAATAAAAGCAAAAGAGTGACCATGCATCTGGTCACTCTTATGGCTTTCTAGTTTAAAATTGTATCCGCCTTGTCAACTTTCAACGAATGCGAACATTGTCCCGGGAATAGCGAGCTTCTGGGTCATGACCGAAGTAGTTGGAGGGGTCCAGATAAAAGTCGAGAGGACGATTCTTCATGGTGACAAACGATGTCGCCACAAATTCACCGGTGTCCACCCTCACCTGAACAAGAGGCGTTCGGTTCGGAAACGTATGCTTGAACCTGAGAACCCTCTTCAACTTCGCGAGAACTTTGGAGCGACCAGACTTCTTGGGCCGCTTCGCTCTCTCCTCACGACAAAGTGCAATCGCTTGTTCCGGGGGCATACATACCTCCTCAGGCAAGTAGCAAGAAAGCACTAACCTTCACATGAACTTCTGAGGAAAATTATACCACCTAAAAATAGAGAAATCAAGTTAGAATGCCCTCTCTGTGGATAAACTGGCTAACTACAGCCTCAACTTCGGAAGCGTTACTTACTTCCATAAGTTGGGCTCGGAGCTCACGCGCGCCGTCCCAACCAGTGACATACGCTTTGTAGTGTTTTTTCATAACAGCAAAATTTTTATAATCACCTAATAGTTCCTCAAAAAGTTTTGTATGTTCTACTAAAGTCTTGAGTCTTTCTTCAATTGTGGGAATGTGTCCATCTTTTGAAAAAAGCCACGGGTTGCCAAAAACAGCACGCCCGAGCATTGCCCCATCTGCGTGCCACTTTTCCACTTTTTCTTTTGCATCTGCAAGACTTTCCACATCACCATTTCCAAAAATAAGTGCGTCTGATTTCATTTCATCGCAAATTTCTACTGCACGGAGAACATGTTCCCATCGGGCAGGAACCTTTGACATCTCTTTTCTTGTGCGAGCATGAATCGTTACAACAGCAGGTTCCTCTGCAAGCAACTCTGGGAGCCATGTTTCAAGTTCATCTTTGTTATATCCGATTCTTGTTTTAACTGACACGGGCAGGCCATTTCCCCCTTCTTTGGCAGCACGAATAATTTCTCGAGCAAGCTTTGGATTTTTTATCATCGCCGCTCCAGCGCCTTGTTTTTCAATGCTTCTGTCAGGACACCCCATATTAATATCAATACCGTCAAAACCGAGTCTGGACGCTAACCCCGCTGCCTCTTTCATCGCGTCAGGTCGGGCAGAAAAAAATTGCGCAACAATGGGTCTCTCGACCTCACTAAATTCTAGATCTTTCAAAAGCTTTTCTCTTCCTGCCTTGTCCGCAAACAAAAGACCGTCTGCTGAAACAAACTCTGTCCACAAAACATCGGGCTTTCCATATTTTGCAATAATACGACGAAAAGCCACATCTGTGACATCGGCCATGGGTGCCAATACAAAAATTGGCTTATTTAATTTTTTCCAAAATGAAGAATTGTTCACTTCACAAATATATGGGAAAAAAGCCTTATACACAATATTTAAGCTCTATCCTATTGATTTTTTAATGAGAGAGAGTAGATTCTATCATTAGAAGTATGGTCTAGTTTTTCTTAGTTCCTTGTTTCATTCCCCAAAAGGAGGAAGTCATGACAGACCCCGTTCCATGTGGCATAAAGCCCAAACAGGTCACGCTCACGAGAATTGCAATTGAGGAGGCGCTCGCTCGAATCACGTCCCTCGAGTTCTGTGCGTGGCGAAGGCTTGCTGAAGGAACACAGAAGTTTCTCCAAACAGCACCACACGATGAGGCGTGGGAGCACAGAAGTCTCTATCTCAGGATGATCCAACACGGCATCAGGAATCTCCTCGTCTATGTACTAGACGAGTTGCATGATCCCGATGTCGCTAGGCGCTGGATCAACTATCTTGAGGTCGAACTTCGACCCGGAGAATGTCTGAACGCCGGTATGTGCAAGTGCAACACGAAGTGTTCGAGGAACTCGGTATGGTCTTGCGAAATGTCGCGAGACTCCGAGCTCCTCGAGCTGTTGCACGAATCGACAGGAGTATCAACAGAAACAGGGAGAGTACCGGGCTCGTTCGAAGGCTCTGCTACACAAACTACCCGCCACCGAGGGACAGAACCATGGACAAGACACCAAAGAGACTCATCACTCTTCTCTCCACCTAGTTTCAACCGAAAAAGCCCCTACGCATACCCGCGTAGGGGCTTTATGTTTCTACCTTAAATCAAAATCAGAAAATTCTATTTTTGAACCAGGTCGCAATTCTCCTGAAATAATCTTGTCAGCAACTTTTTTCTCAATTGTGTCTTGGATGGCGCGATTGAGTGGTCGAACACCAAACTTTTGGTCACTTCCTTTTTCCACTAAAAAATCAAGGAGTGTGTTATTGACCACGAGCTCCATACCTTTTTCTTTTAGACGCCACGAGAGACGGAAGAGCATAATCTTTGCCACTTCTCGCAATTCTGTATTTGATAGTGGAGAGAATAAAATAACTCCATCAAAACGATTGATAAGCTCTGGCTTAAATATTCCCTCTCTGACAATGCCGTCGACAATTTCTTCCTTCATTTCATTAAGATTTTTTTTCTTTTCTATTGATTCAAAAATGTGCTCACTGCCCGCATTCGAAGTTGCAACAATAATCAAGTTGCGTGCGTTCACCTTTCTACCCAACACATCCGAAAAAAATCCTTCATCAAGAATCTGGAGAAAGAGATCGAGCACTTTTTCATTTGTTTTTTCAAATTCATCGAGCAAAAGTACACCGTATGGACTTTCGCGAATCATTGAAGAGAGGACTCCTGGCGTCTCGCCATCAAAGGCTCCTATCAGACGATTAAGCGCATCAGCTGTGTTGTATTCCGACATATCAATCCGGAGGATTTTTGCTTTTTCTCCAAAAAAGATTTCTGCGAGTGCTTTTGTAGTTTCTGTTTTTCCAACTCCTGTTGGTCCAAAAAATAGAAAGGAGCCGATTGGCCGATCAGGGTTGCTGACTCCCGAGCGAGCACGCCGTAAGGCGTCACTAATCGAGGTGATTGCTTCGTCCTGCCCGACAATCCGTTCATGAAGAAGTGTTTCAAGGTTTTGGAGTTTGTGTTTTTCTACTTCATCAATGACGCCCGTTGGTATTCCTGTTTTTGTCTTTACAACAGAGAGAATGTCTTCCGCCGTTACGACGACACGACCGTCGGCTTTTACAAAAGCGGTTGCATCGAACAGAAGGTCAGTTGAACTGTTAAAAAGTGATTCTTCAACAAAATACTGACGGGCACTTGCGATAGCTTCGAGAATAGCGGGATAAGTAAAAAATACACCCTCATCAAATTCCAGAGAAAGGATCTCTTCTTCGAGAATGCGAAGTACCTGTTTTTCGTCCCCTTCTTTCACTAAAATAGTCTCAAAATGAGTTTTGAGTGTTTGATTTGGTTCAAGAATTTCATGGTATTTGGGTAAATCACTTATTCCAACAAAATGGAGACTTGGGGATGTCAGATATGGGACCAGTAATCCATTAATATCACTTTCTAGGCTCTCTGCTCCTTGGACGAAAGCAGAAAAATCTGGAAAAACAAGAATAATATTACCCGCCTCAACTGCGGCATTGAATATTCCGATACATACAGATTCGAATTTTGATTTTTCTGTTGTATTTGCAAAGATTACAACACTATCCACCACCAGTATTTTTTTGTCTACCAAAGAGGCCGTACTCTTTTTCTCTAAGATTCTTCGGGCAAGACCCTCTAAAATTTCCATCTTCCCAGATCCCTCTTCGCCTATAATAAGCACATTGGCGTCCTTCGAACGTGACAGGAGCGCTTCAAGCACTGCAACCTCCTCTTGGTGGAGCTCGTGGGCTTGGTCGGGAGAAAAACGAATAGGACTACTCCAGTGCATGAGCTCATACGCCACTCCATATGCCCACCCCCTTCCGATAGGTGCAATCTTAGAAAGACGCTCTGCTCCCCACCATCGCTCGTTGCTTTTAGAACGATTAATCATCCCAAGAACCCATGAAGAAGCCTTCGAGATTATCCGTGGCGTTAAACCATGCGCCAAAATAAAATTACGGAATTCTTGATCAGCAGAAAAGAGGGCGTCAATGTAACTTTCAAAAATAGAATCTTTCTTGAGAATATTAAGATGTGAGGTTTGTGTGAAAAGCTTTCTATTTTTTAAAAAACTTTTCAAATCTTCTTCAGCAATACCACAACGAAAAAGTATCGTACTCCCAACAACAGAGTTCACGAATCCTTTGATTGCATCTTCCTTGGGAGTCTTAAAAATTATTTCTGCCAACTCAAAATAAAACTCTTCTCCAGAGATTTTTTTAAAATAAAAAGAATAATAAAACGCATCAAGAGCAGAAAACATAAGAAACAAAAATAAAACCAAAAAGAATCCTCCTGTTTCACGTGCGGTTGGTGCCCCAAAAAAACCAAGCGTTGTCAAAAAGGAAATGACAAGAAAAAAGAGAAGAACTTTTTTAAAAACAAGACGCACGCGATGAGATACACTCTTTTCAAGAAAGAATATCGGTTTGTATGATGAGAGCTTTTCTTTGAGTTCTGTAAATTTCATATACCAAACAACCCCTTAAGAGAAAGTGAGAAAACAAAAAGAAGTGCAACCGGAAAGATAAGCCACATAGCCGAAAGAAACACACCGAGAAGAAAGACAGAAAAAATGAAGAACAAACCAAAAAGTACCACGGGAAGGCGAATAACAAAACCCAAAAGACGCATAAGCCCGTTTACTATCACGAAACCGAGAAACGATTCTGGGTCAAAATTGTTAACCCTCTCTTCGCCCAACCTTCTCCATGGAGCAAAGAGGGTTGAGAGGAGGGCCCGTATCGAAAAAAAGGAATACAGAAAAGACACAAAGGTTTTCCAATTTTGAAAAAAATCCTGCCATGCTCGAGTATAGTGCCAACGAATATAATATGGCAGAAAGAGCAATATATACATATATATAGTATAGCGTATTACGAGGGGTGGAACCCTTATTGACACAATATTTGTCCACAGAATCCACCCCATTTTTCACCCAAAAGAACCCGTCTATTCTCCTTTCTTTTTCAAGATAACCTTATTGCCGTAGCGCAAATCAATACTTAAAACAGTGAGGGCTCCGTTCTTCACAAGACCGAGACTCGAATCTAAGAGCACCGACTCGAGATTGGAAGTATTTTTAGTTATATCATCACGAAGGGAAAATAAAATACTACCACCTTGGGCTAAAGAGATGGTTGCCTCGTCGTCATCAGTATATACGAGAGATACGGGGTCAAGACCGAGGGAGCGGATGTGTTCTGTAAAAAGTTCTGCTTTTCGGAATAAATCTTTTGAAATATATTGTTTCCCTATTGGATCTCCTTCGATATTTCCTCTATACACAAAATAAACATTTTTGGTAAACGACGGAGCTCTATCAAAAACAAAACCCCGACTGTCTAGGAAAAAACAATCAGAGAGAACTTCTCCCGGACACCATAAAGCCCTTACCTCACGTTCCCTGAGGGACACCGCGATTGTGTGCGGAGGAGTCGTGGAAATCTCCACAATCTCTATCCGAGAAGATGCCTCATACAAAGCTTTTTGGAGTGCATTCTTTGGATACAAAAAAATATTTGATTTAGGAAAAACATACCAATAGTTGCCCGATAAAACACTACGTACCACATCTTCAACTCTGCTTGTGGCGACCACTGAATTTCCTGAAACTAAAATTGCGTTAATCTGAAGATACGATGTCCGTGCAAAAAAAATCGGCACACCTACAATGACTGCACATACAAGCATGGAAAGAAAAATCCTTACAAGACTGCGGATTCGACGTCTTCTCCGTAGGTTTGGTGAGTGTAGAGATTTCATTTCTCATTCTTACTTCTTTATTACTTCTCTTCCTCCCATATATTTCTGTAGCGCCTTTGGGATGAGAACCGAACCATCAGCTTGTTGATAATTTTCTACCAAAGAGACGAGGATGCGTGGAGTAGGAATTGCAGTTGAGTTGAGAGAATGCACAAACCGCATTTTCCCATCTTTATCTTTGTATCGTATATTTAACCGTCGTGTTTGAAAATCATGAAAATAAGAAGCCGAGCTAATTTCACGATACTTTTTCTCGAGTGGTACCCAGAGCTCTATGTCATATTTTTTAACCTGACCGAGCCCCAGGTCTCCACCACAATTAACCACCGTGCGATACGGTATACCAAGAGACTCAATAAATTCCTCGGTATTTCTGTTAAGCTCTTCATGAAATCGAACTGACGTTTCATGATCAGCTTCACAGAGCACCACCTGCTCAAGTTTGTAAAATTCATGCACACGAATGAGACCTTTGACATCACGACCATGGCTTCCCGCTTCGCGGCGAAAACATGGAGAGAATGATAGAAACTTCTTCGGTAATTCATCACATGAGAGAATCTCATCAGCGTGGTACCCCATTGTTGCAACTTCCGCAGTGCCTGCTAAATAATCTCCATCCTGTGTTTTATAAAGGTCTTCCTCTCCCTGCGGAATAAAACCCGTACCAAGGAAGTTGGGGCGCCTCACAAGTGACGGAACAAGATACGGCAGAAGTCCTTTTTTAGTAAAGAAATCTAAAGCATAATTCCAGATTGCAAAGGAAAGTAATACTCCATCACCTTTCAGAAAATACCCTCTAAATCCCGCCACCTTCACACCCCGAAGAAGATCTAATATACCGAGCGCTTCCATTACATCGGCATGATCCCGCGCCGGAAAATCAAATTCTGGAACCTTGCCCCATTTCTTTATCTCTTTATTGTCCGCATCGCTTTTCCCTTCTGGCACTGAAATATCAGGAACATTGGGAACCTGCACCATGAGCCCTTGCCACTCCTTCATGATTTCTCGGAGTTCTTCTTCTTTCGCGGTCAAATCTTCTTTCACAATCCGCATTTTTTCTATCCACTCGAGTTTTTGCGCCGAATTTTGTTCGGATGCGATTTTTTGGCTCATTTCGTTCTGAACTTGACGCTTCTCCTCTACGATTAGAAGAACCGCTCGACGTTTGTCGTCAGTGGTGAGGAGAGCCTCCATATCAAAAGCAATATTTTTTTTTCGCGCCCCCTCGGCAACGATATCTCTATTTTCTCTAATGAATTTAATGTCCAACACGGAAGTATTTTAAGCTATTGTAATTATATACAAGGCATTATAGCATCGGTACATCAAAAATCATGACCTATTCCATACGAGAACTCAAGGAACACGAGTTCCCCTCACACCTAAAAGAAATCCCCCAAGCGCCAAAAAAGCTTTTTTGCGCAGGCATTCTTCCAGACAGAGACCATAAATTCCTCTCTGTTGTTGGTTCTCGCAAATACACTTCATATGGAAAAGAGGTGTGTGAAAAACTCATATCGGAATTGCGAGGATACCCAATCTCAATTGTTTCGGGACTTGCTTTGGGTATTGACTCTATTGCTCATAAAGAAGCGCTTGCAAACAACCTCCATACCATCGCTATTCCCGGTTCCGGACTTGACCCAAAAGCATTATATCCAAGCTCACATCTCCGCTTGGCAGAAGAAATAGTTTCCTCCGGCGGAGCTCTTATCTCTGAATTTGAAAATGATTTCAAAGCAACACAGTGGAGCTTTCCTCAAAGAAACAGAATCATGGCTGGCATCTCTCATGGAACCCTTGTTATTGAAGCGGGAGAAAAATCTGGAACACTGATCACTTCCCGACTTGCAACCGAATATAACCGAACTGTTTTTGCGGTCCCCGGTTCAATATTTTCAAAAAATTCTCTAGGACCCCATATGCTTATAAGGCTTGGCGCAACCCCAACAACTTCTGGTAAAGATATTTTGGAGGGTCTTGGATTCAATGTAGAAGAAAAACAAAATCAAGAAAAAAGTTATGGAGAACTCTCACTGGAAGAAAATATGATTATAGAACTCCTCCATGAGCCACTTCCTCGTGACGATATTATTCGCGCTAGTGGTTTACCAACTCACCACATAAACTCCCTTCTCACAGCTATGGAAATCAAGGGAGTAATTATTGAGTCTATGGGAGAAATACGGCTTACTTGATATGAAGCAAATTGCATGTAGAATTCTAGCTAGAAGCTACCCAGCACATAGGAGATTTATATGAAGATCGCACAACTTTCCCCCGGGGAGAGATTCATCACCGAAACGAAGGCTCCTCTAGAACAAACCCTCGTATTTCAGGTCTCTGCGAATCCAGACACGAACCACAACGCAATCCACATGGGATTTCTCTGGCACTGGGATCCCGCAGTGAAGTTCGGCGCAGGAGCAAAAGTCTTCGTAAATCTCACCACAGAGATTCAGAGAATCTGAACAGAAAAGGGGGTTGCGCGCACCACAAACCGGTGCGCGCTTTTTCTTTTTTAAAAAACGATTTTCTCAAACAAAAATTTGCAAACAATTGCTATCTGTAGTATTTGTTATTGGGCATGAAATTATTAATTGTAGAATCACCCGCAAAAGCAAAAACGATTTCAAAGTATCTCGACGGAGAATATGAAGTGGTCGCATCTGTCGGCCATGTTCGTGATTTGCCAAAAAATAATAAGAAAGCTATCGACATTGATGGCGGCTTTATTCCTCATTACGAAACATCAAAGGGAAAAGAGAAAATCATCGCTGGCATAAAGAAACTCGCTGCGGAAGCAGATGAGGTGGTACTCGCAACCGACCCTGACCGCGAAGGAGAGGCTATCGCATGGCATATTTCTGAAGCAGTCAAACTCAAAAACCCAAAACGTGTTGTTTTTCATGAAATCACAAAAGACGCCGTGGTCGAAGCTATGAAGCATCCGCGAAGTATCGACATGAACCTCAAAACAGCTCAGGAGGCTCGTCGCGTACTCGATAGGCTCGTGGGGTACGACCTCTCCGGTCTCATATGGAAAAAGGTTCGCTATGGCCTTTCTGCTGGTCGCGTACAATCCCCGGCACTTCGCATTATTATGGAGCGAGAGCGCGAAATCCGAGCGTTTAAAGGAGAAACGTTTTGGACAATTTCTGGACAATTCAGAAACAAAGAAAGTGAGTTCGTACTTCTTTGTGAAGAGGAGCCACGCGACAAAAAAGAAGTAGACCGCATTCTTCAAGTCGCAAAAAAAGAAAATTGGTCAATTCTTGATATTAAGGAAACCGAAATCAATCGTTCTCCTCGCGCACCCTTCATCACTTCAACACTCCAACAAGCGGCGAGCTCTCGCCTAGGATTTTCTCCATCACGAACAATGGGCGTCGCACAAAAACTCTACGAGTCTGGTTTCATTACCTACATGAGAACAGACAGCACGAATCTTTCCGAAACCGCTCTTGGTCAAATCAAATCCGTGGTACTTAAAAAATATGGAAAAGAATTTCTAGAACATCGTACATACTCAAAAAAAAGTAAAAATGCTCAAGAAGCTCACGAAGCAATTCGCCCATCTGACATTTCAAAAGAAAATGCAGGTCACAATGACGAGCAGAAGAAACTCTACAACCTCATCTGGGAGCGAGTCGTCGCTTCTCAAATGTCTGATGCAAAGATTTTGCGCACAAAAGCTTCTGCAAACGTGAACTCCGGGTCTATCCCAAATTTTTCAATAAACGGCTCGCGCATTCTCTTTGATGGGTGGCTCAAGGCTGACCCACGAGCGCGACAAGACGATGTTGAACTTCCAAAACTCTCACAAGGAGAGAAAATTACCCTCATCAACATACAAACGGAAGAAAAAGAAACGACTCCTCCGCCACGATATTCTGAAGCGGGACTCGTCAAAGAGCTTGAGAAACGAGGAATCGGGCGACCCTCAACGTACGCTTCGATTATCAAAACCCTTGTTGATCGCGCATATGTGATCAAAGATCAGCGAGCTCTTATTCCAACCGACACTGGTGATGTAGTGAGCTCGTTTCTTGAAGCAAATTTTGCTGATTACATTAGTGATTCATTTACTGCGGAGATGGAAGACAAGTTAGACGATATTGCTAACGGGAAACGCGAATATGTAGAAACTTTGGAGACTTTCTACAAACCGTTTCTTAAGGATGTGAAGTCAAAAGAGAAAATTGAAAAAATAACAAACATGGGTAAAGCTGACCCAAAGTGGAAATGTCCTGTCTGCGGAGGTGAAATGATAATCAAACTTGGTAAGAATGGAAAATTCCTTTCTTGTGAGAAATTTCCTGATTGTCTCGGAGCACGAACAATCGATGGAGTAGAAATGGAAGGACCAAAAGACACTGGCGAGATTTGCCCAGAATGTGGAAAAGGGAATCTCCTTGAACGGGAAGGAAAATTTGGACGATTCATTGCATGTGCACGATATCCAAAATGTAAATTCATAAAAGACGACCCAGAAGCAAGAAAGAAATTGATGACTGGGGTGAAATGTCCGGAATGCAAAGAAGGAGAACTCATGGAAAGGCGTGGTCGCTTCGGTATATTTTATTCTTGTAGTAATTATCCGAAATGCAAAAATGCCATCAAAGCAAAACCTACAGGAAATTTTTGCACCTACAAACGTGACTGGGGTCCATGTGGAAAACTGATGATGGAAGGTACGAAGACAATTCCTGAACGCTGTTCGGACAAGACCTGCCCAAATCACAACCCTCACAAACTCAACATGATCTCTTGATTTATTTTTATTTTTGTGTTTAAGTGAAAACAGAAACGTACCATACACAAGGGGTGACTTTATGAGTGGCTTTTTTATGGACCAGAGCGAGATTCGAACAGAAATGGCTAAAACAAGAGAGAAGCGAGTCCGAGCTGAAGCGACAGTGGCTGAGGCAATAGCAGAGCTTCAGGAGTTGCGAAATTTCTGTAAACACCCAGGGGTCCCAATGTCCTCAGATTCAAAAACTGTCAAACCGCAAGCCTGTCCAGACTGCCAGGAACAAATCTTTCTTTCAGTGGCAGGCAGAGCCTGAACACCACCCCCGCATCTGTTAGATGCGGGGGTTTTGCTTTTTTGTGGCTCTTGCCTATATAGTAAGGATATGGCCGAACTCAAGGAAATAATTTCCCTCATAGACTCCCCCACAAAGGATAATATTCTCCTTATTGAGAAAGCTTTTGCCTTTGCAGAAAAAGCGCATAGCGGGCATACACGACTTTCTGGCGAAGCGTATTTCACCCATCTTTCTGAAACAGCGAAAATTCTTGCCGAATACGGAATGGGCGCTATCACGATATCTGCTGGACTTCTTCATGATTCCATAGAGGATGTGAATGTAAGCAGAGAAGAAATTGGAGAAAAATTTGGAGAGGAGATTCTTTTTTTGGTTGAGGGTGTCACCAAGCTCGGGAAACTGCGCTACCAAGGAACCGATAGACACAATGAGAGTCTCCGAAAACTGTTTGTCGCAATGTCTCAAGACATTCGCGTTCTGATGATTAAACTTGCGGACAGACTCCACAACATGCGCACACTTTCTCATGTACCTCAAGAAAAACAGAAACGTATTGCCGGAGAGACACTAGAAATCTACGCGCCGATTGCCTATCGACTGGGCATCAGGAAACTTTCGCGGGAACTCGAAGATCTTTCATTCCCTTTTGTCTATCCAGAAGAATTCAAAAAAATGCGAAAGCTCACAAGAGAGCGTCACGAAGAAAATGTCGAAAATCTCGAGAAGTTCTTGAAATCAATAAAGAAAGCCCTCGCAAAAGAAAATATTACACTCATACGCACAGAATTTCGGGTGAAGGGCCTTTTCAGCCTGTATAAAAAACTTCAAGAAAAGAAAAAGGGTATTGAGGAGGTATACGATGTGCTTGCACTACGAGTTATCGTTCCTACGATAAACGACTGCTACCGTGTGCTGGGAGCCGTACACGGCACATGGAGACCGCTTCCTGGCCGTATCAAGGACTATATCGCCTTTCCAAAACCAAATGGGTACCAAGCACTCCACACCACAGTATTTACCGGAGATGGAAATATCGTGGAGGTTCAAATTAAAACCGAAGATATGTACAAACATTCCGAATACGGTATTGCCTCGCACCTATCCTACAAAAACGGAAAACAAAAAGGCAAAGTCCCCGCCCACCTCTCTTGGATTAACCAGTTACTCCCAAAAACCGCCACAAAAGAAACTGGGACGACAAAGTCAAACAAAACCGCGTCAGGCACCCAGGATGTTCCCCACTGGATAAAAGATTTGGTGGAATACCAAGATGCGACGAAAGACCATGGGGTTTTCCGCGAAGACTTGCGAAGTGATTTTTTCCAACATAGGATTTTTGCATTTTCCCCAAAAGGAGACGTGGTTGATTTGCCTCTCGCTTCTACGCCTGTTGATTTTGCGTACTCCATCCACTCCGACGTTGCTGACCACATGGTCGGAGCAAAAATAAATGGAAAACTTGTCTCTCTCGACACATCACTTCACAATGGTGACATCGTCGAAATCATGACCAAACAATCAGCAAAACCATCCGCAAAATGGATTGAGTACGCAACAAGTACGATGGCAAAAAAACATATCCGCTCTGCGCTTCAGAGAATGAAGCGGCAAGGAGTTTAAATACTAAAATTCGTTACTGAATAGAGATCGTCATCCTTTTTTTCTTCTGCTGATCTGTCATCAATAAGCGGTGTGGACTCTAAAGGAACTTCTGCACCTTCTGGATTTTCTCTGGCAAAACGCTCGAGGGCCTCATTGGGGTCCTTCAAAACATTTGTTTGGATAATATTAAGAAGGCTTTTCAAATCATCGTTTGAAAAGAAATCAATCATGATCTTTCCACCCACATCCCGTCGCTCTATCTGCACGCGCGTACCTAGGGCTTCGCGGAGTTTTTCTTCAAGATCGATAATCTCTGGATCGAATGCGCGCTCTTTCTTACGCACCTTGTCATACGCGATTCTGCGAGCGATTCCTTCAGCCTCACGAACGGTGAGTTTTTTAAATATGATTTCTTTAAAGAGAACTGACTGCTCTGCTGGCCTATCATTTAACATCATAAGAGGGCGCGCATGACCTTCAGAAATTTTTCCTTGCGAAAGAGAATCAAGAATGTCCGACGGAAGTGTGAGGAGACGTAAACTATTTGAAACATATTCGCGACTCTTGCCCACCTTTTTTGCAATAGCGAGGTGTTTAAAACCAAATTCACTTACCAGACGCTCAAACGCGCGAGCTCTGTCAACCGGGTTTAAATCTTCACGCTGAATATTTTCAATGATTGCAAGCTCAAGCTTCATCAGATCGGTATCATCCCCAGTCTTAATCAGCACCGGAACTTGAGAAAGCCCCGCGAGCCTTGAAGCTCGAAGTCTACGCTCTCCCGCGATAAGTTCATACCGAACGCCGATTCCCCCACCCTCTTTTTCATATTCCTTGCGAGTGACTACGAGAGCTTGGAGCACTCCATATTGGCGGATAGAATCAGAGAGACTTTGTAACTCTGGCTGGTTGAATTCACGGCGAGGCTGGTATGGATTTGGTTCGATTTTATCGACCTCAATCCAGAAAATCGAGTCATTATAAAACTGTGACATATAAACATTCTACCATAGAGAATTGAATGAAAAAATTTGAGTTCGGCTCTTTTTTGGTGTAGTTTAAGGAAGTCTGTGATTATGCTGGGGTAAGGGGTTTTGAAAAATACATTTTGTATAAAATGCCGGGGTGATGAAATTGGTAACCATGCAGCACTCAAAATGCTGTGAGCGTAAGCTCTTGGGAGTTCGAGTCTCCCCCCCGGCACCACCGTGAGAACATCTTTCAAAACAGAAACTTTGCGCACGTGGATACAGATTGATACCAAAGTCATAACTCACAATTTCCGCGCTTTCAAGAACTTACTCGCACAGAAAACCAAGCTGATGATCGTCGTGAAGTCCAACGCATACGGTCACGACATGGTTCTTTTCGCGAAAGAAATTGAAAAAATAGGAACAGACTTTCTTGGGGTCGATTCCTTTGAAGAAGCGCTCGAACTGCGAAAGAACAAGATCAGCTCTCCTATTCTTATACTCGGATACACGCCGCCAGCTTGCATGGATGAAGCAGCACGAAAAGGCGTCACCATCACCGTTTCAAATTTCGATACGCTACGCGCAATGGAGAAATCGCAATTCCGAAAAAAAATAAAAGTCCACATCAAAGTGGATACAGGACTCGGCCGTCAGGGGTTTCTGGAACATGACATCGAAAAAGTCGTCGCTGAAGCGACCAAGAACAAACATATTTCAATTACAGGATTGTATACTCATTTTGCGGGAGCCGAAACGCCAAAGCTCGCAAAGTATTCGAAAAGACAGATTACAGTGCTTGAAAAATGGATCAAGAGTTTCAAGAAGGCCGGATTCTCTCCTATCGTCCACGCCGGAGCGTCCGCAGCCACCCTGTTCTTCCCTGAATTTCACTTTGACATGGTGCGCGTCGGACTAGGCGCGTATGGGCTGTACGCATCAGAAGAAATGCGAAGAAAAGCCGAGGGGGTGCTCAAGCTCATACCCGTCATGACTTGGAAAACTATCGTTAGCGAGACAAAGAGACTCCCAAAAGGCACGAGTATCGGCTATGACCTGACCGAGACGCTCAAAAGAGATAGCACGGTTGCCATATGCCCTGTCGGCTATTGGCACGGCTATCCCCGGTTGCTTTCAAGCAAAGGAATTGTGATTGTCCGCGGCAAACGCGCAAAAGTGCTCGGCCGAATCTCGATGGATATGATCGCTGTCGACGTCACGGATATCCCCGGAATCCGCCAGGGCGACAGTGCGACTCTTCTTGGCAAAGGAATGCCTGCGGAAGAAGTCGCACGACTTGCAGGCACGATCAACTACGAAATCATCACGCGAATCAATCCGCTCATCAAACGGATATATACATAAACAAAAAGCGCCCACAGGCGCTTTTTGTTAATTTCTTGATTTGATCGCCGTCCGCGTCGTGACGGTACTTTTCGTCCTGACTATCTTCCCCTTACTCGTATCAATAGGTAGCTCTTCGCCTCCGCCTTTCCGAATTTTCGCGAGGAGTTTTTTCGCAAAAATGCGTTTAGACTAATTCAAGAATACAGCACCAGTACAAAGAATCGCTAACTTTTGTTAACGATTCTTTTGCTCAATTTTTATACTTAATATATGGTACAAGGGTATGGGAAAGAAAATTATCGAAAAACCAAAGATTATAGTGATCCTCGGACCCACAGCAACAGGCAAAAGTTCACTTGCGGGGCATCTCGCTAAAAAATTTAAAGGCGAGATTATTTCTGCTGATTCTCGACAAGTCTACAGAGGGCTCGATATAGGCACAGGAAAGGTTACGAAAAAAGAAATGGCGGGCATTCCCCATCACCTACTTGATGTTGCAAATCCAAAACAAAAATTTGATGTAGCACAATACAAAAAACTCGCAGATAGGACACTCCAGTATACTGTACTGAAAAACAAACTCCCGATTGTGGTTGGTGGCACTGGTTTTTATATTGATACACTCGTTTCTGGAAAAATTTTCCCAGAAGTGCCACCGAACCTTACTTTGCGAAAAAAATTAGAGGGAAGATCTGTTGATTCCTTATTTGCCGAACTTCAAAAAAAAGATTCACGACGCGCAAAAGAAATTGATCCAAAAAACAAGGTTCGTCTGATCCGAGCGCTTGAAATCATACATGCGATTGGAAAAATCCCACGTATACAAGAAACCTCTTCATACACTCCTATATTTATTGGTTTGAAGTTGGATGATAAAAAATTGAGAGAAAGAATCCATGTGCGTCTCATAGCCCGCATGAGACAAGGAATGGTGCGCGAAGCAGAAAACCTGTATAAACAGGGCCTATCTTGGAAACGCATGGAAGAACTTGGGCTTGAGTATCATTTTCTTGCTTTCTACCTCCAAAAGAAAATTTCAAAAGAAAAAATGCTTGTAGACCTTGAAACTGCTATATGGCAATATGCCCGTAGACAGATGACATGGTTTAAAAGAAACAAAAAGATTGAGTGGTTTGATGCTAGTAAGAAAAATTTATACAGGGAAATTGAAAAAAGTGTAAGAGGGTTTCTGGCTTAATATATCGTTCCAAATGGCCATAGAATCTGCTAGGATAAGCGCTGTTAGGGGATTATAGTTTCAATGGCAAAACATCGGTCCCTGCCTGTAGGCAGGTAGGTCCAAAAACAATATTGGGAGCTTAGTTAAATGGTATAACTGCGGTCTCCAAAACCGCCGTCGAGGGTTCGATTCCTTCAGCTCCCGCAATCAGTAATCAAAAAATCCACCAATTAGTGGATTTTTTGATTACTTCTTCGCTTCTTTAAAGGTAATACGCTTACGGAGTTTTTTACTGTACTTTTTAAGCTCGAGTTTTTTCTCGACTTTTTTCTTGTTCTTGCGAGTGTAATAGACCTCGCCAGATTCCTTATTTCGCAGTATTACCAATTGGTCTTGTGACATAACAGATACTACCATAGCATAGGGTCATAGAAAGACAAGGAGGTCTGTATAGCTTGAAAAAAGGCTAAGATACGGTAGAATCGGAGGCACTGCGTCGGTGGTAGAGTGGTCTAATACATCAGACTGTAAATCTGACGGCTTCGGCCTTCGTTGGTTCGAATCCAACCCGGCGCACATTAACAAAAAACCTCTGTCTCATGCAGAGATTTTTTGTTTTATGGGCTGGATTCGAACAGGAGTGGGGTCGAGAGAACACTTGGTCTCCCGTGGAGGAAGATAGCGAGCTTGCGAGCGTTAGAAACCGTTGGTTTCTAAAGAGCAACTTGGTCGCGAGTGAGATTCCAACCCAGCGCACAGCGTAAAACAAGAACAGGCTATTAAGCCTGTTCTTGTTTTAGTGCCTAGTTAGGCTTGGTGGATTCGAAAAGATTGAGTTTATCTCCGCAACTTTTGCAAAGCAAAAGTGAGGAGATACGAAACCTGTACTGCTCCTGTAGGGAGAGACTCCAATCCCGAAACATAATACAAAAACCCCGCATCTGCGGGGTTTTTGTATTATGCCGTCTTCGGAATATCAATCATATTTTCGGCCCAGAGACTTCCCTTTTTGCCCTTCTTAACATCGAAGGTAAATTCCCCACTCTTCCACCCAACAGTCACCGTTCCCCCCTTGAGTATTCCTTTAGAAATCATCATCGACGCAACAGAAGTGAGAATCTTTGACTGTATGAGACGCTTCAACGGTCGTGCTCCGTATTGTGGGCTATACCCTTCTTTGGCTAGAATCTCCATCGCCTCTTTTGTAATTTCAAGAGTGATTTCTTTCTGCGCGAGTCGCTCCACAACTTGATTCACTTGAATTTTTACAATTTCCTCAACCGCTTCAGGAGAGAGAATGTTGAAAAGAAGGATGTCATCAAGGCGATTGAGAAATTCTGGACGGAAGTTGTCTTTAACCGCAAGCATCACTTTGTCTTTTGCTTCTTCGTAGTTTGCTTTTTGTGCGTTCTGTTCGGCAAAACCGATTTTTTCCATCTTGTCGATATATTGCGCGCCGATGTTTGATGTAAGAATAATAATTGTATTTTTGAAATTCACAATGCGACCCTTCGCATCAGTTAAGCGACCATTATCGAGAACCTGGAGAAGAATGTTGAACACTTCTGGATGAGCTTTTTCTATTTCGTCGAAGAGCACCACCGCATATGGCCTGTGGCGAATCATTTCAGTAAGCTGTCCTCCCTCTTCAAATCCAACATAGCCCGGTGGAGAACCAATAAGTTTTGAAACAGAATGCTTTTCCATAAATTCAGACATGTCGACTCGGATGAGCGCTCTTTCATCATCAAACATAAATTCAGCAAGCGCTTTAGTAAGTTCTGTCTTTCCAACACCCGTAGGTCCGAGGAATATAAATGAACCGATAGGTCTGTTTGGATCAGCGATACCTGCCCGTGATCGCTTCACTGTATCTGCAATCTTTTGCACCGCTTCGTCTTGGCCGACAATGCGACGCTTCAAAAACTCTTCCATGCGAGAAAGTTTCTCTGCTTCTGCTTCAAGCATTCGAGATACTGGAATATTTTTCCAACGAGAAACCACATCAGCGATATCTTGTTCGACGATCTCTTCACGCATAATTTTTCGTAAACTCTGAAGACGCTTGAGCCTCTTTGACTTCGCTTCAAGGTCCCGTTCAAGGCTTGGGATTTTTCCATAACGAATCTCTGCTGCGGACGAGAGGTCTGCGTGTGCTTCTGCACTTTCTGCTTCAAGACGGAGAGTTTCAAGGTCTTTTTTGATCCTCTTGATATCTCCTACGGTTTCTTTTTCATTTTTCCACTTAAGCTCGATTTCTGAAGTTTTTTCTTTAAGGTCTGCGACTTCTTTTTCAATTGCTTTCACACGCTCTCGTGTTTTGGGATTTTTTGCGGTAGCGATTTCCTTTTTGAGCGCCTCTTTCTCTATCTCAAGCTTCATGACTTTTGAATGAGTCTGCTCAAGCACAGGTGGCATGTTTTCAAGGGAGATTTTGAGCTGGGACGCAGCTTCATCAATCAGATCTACCGCTTTGTCTGGCAAAAATCTATCAGTGATGTAGCGACTTGAGAGGTTCACTGCTGCGACAATCGCATCATCAGTGATACGAACACCATGATAAAGCTCATACTTTTCTTTGAGCCCACGAAGAATCGTAATTGCATCTTCCTGAGATGGCTCGTTTATAAATACAGGCTGGAAACGACGTGTGAGTGCTGGATCTTTTTCAATGTGTTTCTGGTACTCCCTCAAAGTCGTTGCACCAATCGCACGAAGTTCTCCGCGTGAAAGAGCAGGCTTGAGCATATTTGATGCATCAAGCGATCCCTCGGCGGCACCAGCGCCGACGATAGTATGAATCTCATCGATGAAAAGAATAACTTTCCCTTCGGAGCGTTCGATTTCTTTTAAGATATTTTTTAAACGTTCTTCGAATTCACCACGATATTTTGTACCAGCAATGAGAAGCCCAAGGTCAAGAGAGACGAGCTCCTTTTCACGAAGAGACTCCGGTACATTACTATTTACCATACGAAGCGCCAAACCTTCAACGATAGCAGTTTTTCCAACGCCTGCTTCCCCAATTAGAATCGGATTGTTTTTTGTGCGACGAGAAAGAATCTGAATGATGCGAGAGATTTCGGTGTCGCGTCCAATGACTGGATCAAGTTTGTTTTGACTTGCAAGTTTAGTGAGACTGCGTGTGTATTTAAGTAATGATTTGAATTTCTTTAAATCTTTTCCTTCGTGACTTTTGACCGCCTTGAGTTCTTCTAAGATTTTTACCACAATCGCTCTGTCTATTTTGAAACGAGAAAGCAAATCTCGTGCGTGGCCCGGAACGTCGAGCACAGAAAGAAAGAGGTGCTCAGTCGAAACAAATTCATCACCTAAACTTTGGGCGACTTTTGTGCTTCCTTCAATCACTTGACCCAATTCTGGTGTAAGAAAAATCTGGTATGAGGGGGTGAGTGTCGCACTGTTCTCAGGAGATTCGATCAGCTCGAGGAGAGAATCTGTGAGAAGAATTGTATCTATGTCAAGCTTGTCGAGCATGGATGTTACCATGCTCTCCTCCTGAAGGATGAGGGCGGAGAGTAGGTGCATCGGGCTTACATGATTCTGACCACGCTCAATAGCGAGCTCGTGGGCCCTTCGGATTGCTTCTTTAGCTTTCGTTGTAAATTGATTAAATGATGGAGGCATAGAACCGCATAATACAATCCTAATCTAGTAAAGTCAAAACCTTTGAAACTGCTTTCTTATTTAACGCTTTTGGCAATCGCGGCTTTCAAAACGGGAAGTGAAATATAAGTTTCTCCAGAGAGGGAGGGGGGGAGTCTGGAAATTCTCATACCTACCACTTCCCCACTAAGATTGACGAGTGGCCCACCGAAAACTTTCGTCTTTGTGGTGATGTCGGTGTCGACAGCAGAGATAGTTTTAGTTGAATCTTGACCAACATGCTCAAGGCTTGCGACACGCCCGATAGAAACGAGGTTTTCTTTTTGTCCTTCAATGCCAATCACGGTCTGACCAAGCTGTACATCTTTTGTCGCAAGATTAACAGGATTAATCGAGAGTGGGGTCTTTGGGTCTTTAATAATTTGGAAAAAAACTAAACCGTTTTCTTCGTCTATTGCCGCTACTTTCATTTGAAAAGATTCATTCGGCAGAGTAGCTGTGTACGTTGAGCCACTATTTAAAATATCACTCCTGTCTGAAACAACATATCCACTCGCTGAAACCAAAAATCCAATACCATAGAACGGAGCAACACCATCAATAAGCGCGTTGTCTCGTATTCTTACAATCGCTTTTGCATTTTTATTAATAGCATCAATAACCAAATCTTCTTCTTTTACCACAATGGTGATTTCTTTTACGGTTTGTGTACCGCCCCCCTCGGCAGGCACAACTCTTTCTATAGTCTTTTCTACAACGCGATTAATGGTCTGCGTGACACCCGGAGGGGCCACTTGGAGAAGAGATACGGTGATGATTCCTGTTGCAATGGAAGTAACAAAGCTTACAAGCAGAGTTAGGAGGGTGAGTTGTGTTTTATTAAGATCTTCCATTTTTTAAAAGTGGTATTTCCCCCCTCCATTCTAAAAGAAAAATGAATTTGAATCAAGAAACATACGAGGCAATCTTTTTAAAAACTCTGAGTGCGTACACGAGATTGTTTTTTGTTGTTCCCCGTCCAAGAGTAATGCGTAGAGACGACTCGGCGCAATCATCCTTTTTTCCTAAAGAATCTATGACGTATGAACGAGAAGAATCCTTGAGTGTCTGACAAGAACTAGAGGAGGAAATGGCTATTCCCTCAGCATCAAAAAGGATTACCGCGAATTCTCCATCGATACCGGGAAAACAAATATTTATATTGTTTGGAAGGCGATATTCCATGCCTCCATTTATATGAGCCTCGGGAAATTTTTTCAAAATTTCTTTCACAAACCAATCGCGAAGAGTGCTTATCCGTTTTGATTCTTTAACTCTTCCAGATTGCGCTGATGTCAATGCTTCGGCCAAGCCGACAATAGAAGCAACATTTTCTGTACCAGAACGAAGCCCCCTCTCTTGGCCGCCACCAAATATCATTGGAGTGAGCGTGATGCCACGACGAACAAACAGCATTCCAATCCCCTTCGGACCATATATTTTTGAAGCATCGAGAGTCATCATGTCGACGCCAAGCTGTGGAACACCGATGGGTAAATAATTAGCTGCCTGACTTGCATCTGTGTGAAAGTACGGAAGATACGACTCCTTCGTTTTGCTTTTTCGAAATTGTCGTATTGCCTTTGCAATATCATGAATGGGCTCGATAGTACCTATCTCATTATTTGCGTACATAATCGAAACAAGCACCGTATTTTTTTTCAGCGCCTTAAACACATCTCCTGGTCTTATGATGCCGTCTTGATTGGGATATAGCACCGTCACCTCTACACCTTCTTTTTTAAGCACCTCAACCGCCTCAAGAATTGCCGGATGTTCAAGTGCACTTACTGCTATGTGGGGGTTTTTTACAATTCCTTTTAGAGCCCTCACAATTCCAAAAATTGCCAGATTATCTGCTTCAGTACCGCTCCCAGTAAAAATTATTTCATCACTCTGTGCAGAGATAGTTTTTGCGATAGTTGTTCTAGCTTTTGCCACCACGCGCCGTATCGCCACACCCTCCGCATACAGAGCCGAGGGGTTTGCAAACTCTGAAGAAAGATACGGTTTCATCGCCAAAAACACCTTCGGGAGAACGGGTGTGGTAGAGGCATGGTCTAAAAATATTCTTTTGTTTTTTTGCGACTTCTTCATTGTGCTACAATTCCATTTTTCGACAAGATTTGATGGCCCTTTATACCACAATCAAAAAACTCTGTATACACCACTATATTGAGAAAGCTCTGCGTTTTCTGTATACTGGAGCCTTCGTAAAGAAAACTACGGCTTATTATGATACTCGACACGACCACAATGATATACGCCCTCCTTGGGCTCATACTCATCATCGCCCTTTGGCTTATTCGTCTTGAAGTACGTCTGAAAAACCTGCTCAAAGGAGGTGGTGGAAGCTTAGAGGATTCAATAATCAACCTCAAAAAAAATCAAGACGATTTGTTCACCTTTCGTCATGATTCAATAGAATACCTCAAAAACATAGAGGCGCGCCTCAAAAGAAGTCTGCAGGCGGTTGAAACAATCCGTTTTAACCCGTTTAAAGGAACTGGTGAGGGTGGGAATCAGAGCTTTTCAACAACACTCTTAAATGAAAGGGGTGACGGAGTAGTTCTCTCAAGTCTCTCTGTGCGAGACCGAGTGAGCATCTTTTCAAAACCGATAAAGAAATTTGTATCAGAATTTGAAATGACAGAAGAAGAACGGGCGGTAGTGAAATCCGCAAAAAATTCTCTCTCGAACGCATCGAAACAATGAGCACTGATACAAAAAAAACACGACCACCTATCGTAACAGTGATGGGACACATCGACCACGGCAAGTCGACACTTCTTGACTATATACGAAAAACAAATGTTGTTGCAGGAGAAGCTGGTGGCATCACACAACATCTCTCCGCCTACGAAGTCATACACACAACGAAAGAAAAGAAGGTACACAAGATGACGTTCCTCGATACGCCAGGGCATGAAGCTTTTGGAGCAATCCGCGCCCGTGGCGCGCACGTCGCAGATGTCGGCGTGCTTGTTGTCTCGGCAGAGGACGGCGTCAAACCACAAACGCTCGAAGCACTCCGAGTGTTACGCAAAGACGAGATTCCTTTTGTTGTTGCGATTAATAAAATAGACAAACCTGGAGCGGATGTGGAGCGAACAAAACAAAATCTTGCAGAAAATGATATTTTTGTTGAGGGCTACGGAGGAAATATTCCATGGGCAGCTATTTCTGCAAAAAAAGGAGACGGGGTGAGTGAATTACTCGACCTCATTCTCCTTGTTGCGGAGCTTGAAGAGCTCAAGGGAGACAGCACAGTCCCCGCTTCCGGCGTCATTATAGAGAGTAATCTCGATACAAAAAAAGGTATTGCTACGACTGCAATCATTACAAACGGAACACTGATTCGGGGGCAATTTGCCGTTTCGGACACTAGTATCTCTTCTCTTCGTATTGTTGAAGATTTTCTTGGGAAGTCCCTGACCGAGGCAACTTTTTCAAGCCCAGTCATCATAATCGGTTGGGACAAAATGCCCGCAGTCGGAGAAGAATTTTCTTGTTACAGCACGAAACAAGAGGCGCTCGATGCAGTGGCTCAAAATGCGGAGAAAAAAGCTGCTCCTGAAGCACGAGCCTCAACCGACCCGAACAAAACAAGCATACCAATTATTCTTAAAACCGATACTGCAGGAAGTCTTGACGCCCTCGTCTACGAGATCGCCAAACTTGGCAATGACCGTGTGGAAGTAAAAATTGTGCTTTCTGGCATCGGACCAGTATCGGAAAATGATGTTCGTTCTGCAAACACAAATACAAACGCTTTGATTGTTGGTTTCCACACAAAAACAGAACCACAGGCAGAAAGCCTTGCGCTTCGTATGGGAATCACCATTCACACATTTGATATCATCTACAAGCTTACTGAATGGATGACAATTGCAATACAAGAGCGCACGCCTTCAATCGAGGTAGAAGAAATGGTTGGTCGAGCAAAAATTCTCAAAACATTCAGCAAAACAAAAGATAAACAAATTGTTGGTGGCCGAGTAGAAGAAGGGACGATTTCGGTCGGTGAAAATGTGCGCATCATGCGTCGCGAAGCATTCATCGGTACTGGACGAGTTCGCGAACTGCAAGAAAAAAAAGAAAAAACGAGTTCAATTACCGAAGGGAATGAGTTTGGCAGCATGATAGAGTCAAAGATAGAGCTTGCTCCTGGAGACAAAGTGGAGTCATTCACTTTGGTGAAGAAATAAAATCAGCCAACCCCCATGCCCTACAGAAAAGAAAAATTACCTGAGATTTTAAAACAACTCGCTGCCGAGTTTGTTGGAATTGAATCAAGTGGAGCGTCTTTAGTAACGATCACCGGAACAGACATAAGCGACAATCAAAGAAATGTGAAAATTCTTTTTACTGTTCTTCCTGAAGATAAGGAAAAAGTGGTGGGAGAATTTTTAAATAGAAAGCGAAGCGACTTTCTTGCTTTTATAGAAAAGAAGGCACGAATTGGTCGAATGCCACACATTGAATTCACGCTCGATATCGGTGAGAAAAATAGACAACGCATTGATTTTCTGTTAAAAAGTGAGTAAAATCCTGGCGTAGTGGCGAAGTGGAAACGCTGCGGTCTGCAAAACCGCCACGCGCGGGTGAGAAGCGAACACATGGAGCTTCGCAAGCCCTTGAGTATTTTGTAATCGAAATGCGAAAGGTGTACAGCTCCTGTAAGGAGAGATTCCCACGGGAATCGAACCTCACTATAGTACAATAAGTACTATGTGGCGTAGTGGCGAAGTGGAAACGCTGCGGTCTGCAAAACCGCCACGCGCGGGTTCGATTCCCGCCTACGCCTCAAAATTTCCCGGCTGGTCTCTAAGTGTTAATTTTTGTATATTTCCTGCGAGTAGTATTACTCCATTCATTGAATACTTTTTTCTTGCGACTTAAGTGAATTGAGTGTTTTTCTTTGTAGAAAAAACTGAATAATCTTTCGCAATCATTGACATAATAGTAAGTATAGTACGTTATTACTCGTGTGCCTCTTTTGTCAATTTTTAAGTGAATCCTTTTTGTTGGAATGTTAATTGCTTTTGCCAACTCTTTGTTAAATCCTGAAAGAAACTCCTTACTCGCACTCACAAAACCAGCTTTTATTTGTGGAGTACCGTTTACTTTATAGATATACACCGTACCATCTCCATCAAAAAAGCCTCTAGCAAAATGATGAAATACCTTATCTGGAACTTTGATATATTTTAAGTTATATGTTTTTCTCGGCTTTATCCCAAGTTTCAAGAGATCGTTAGCTATAATGGAATTTCTTATTTGTATTTGATACCCAACACCGCCGGTACTATTTGGTTTTCTTGAAATTGAAGATTCAGGGTATAGTATTTTCTTAATTTTTAGTAAGTGTTGATAATCAATGGAAGTAATATTGAGAATATAAGATGTTCCTTCTCGAGTAGAGATCAGACAACCGTCTGCCACAATATAACCAAGAATGTATGCCATTTCTGGTGACCATTTTTTAAAGAAATTTACATTTAAATTTCTCATTTTTTATTCTGTGCCTGGGGTGGGAATCGAACCCACACGACCTTGCGGTCGAGAGATTTTAAGTCTCTTACGGCTACCAGTTACGTCACCCAGGCATTAAAAGATACAATATCATAGAATTTTAAGTCAGGTAAGTAATCCTTTGATGATTGAATCAAATAAAAAGATACGTTATGATAGCCGAGCATGCATCCATAGCTGTTTTGGTAGATATGCAGCGGTGATATTATTTGAAAGTAAGGTGTGATTTTGAAAATTGAATATGCACCCATAGCTGTTTTGGTAGGTATACAGCGGTGATGTTGTTTGAAAGTAAGGTGTGATTTTGGAAATTGAATATGCACCCATAGCTGTTTTGGTAGGTATACAGCGGTGATGTTGTTTGAAAGTAAGGTGTGATTTTGGAAATTGAATATGCACCCATAGCTCAGCTGGTAGAGCAGATCCCTCTTAAGGATAAGGTCGTAGGTTCGATCCCTACTGGGTGCACAAGAGACAGAACAATCTCCCCTGCGGGAGATTTTCTGCTCTTGTGCAGGGCGGAGCCATATTTTTGTAGAAACAAAAATGGCGAGCCATGGTCATGAGATTTTTCTTTTGACGGAAAGAAAAATACTCCTGACCACAAAAAATTGAATGCTACTATATAAGATATGCTGGGGTGGCGGAATTGGTATACGCGCTAGTCTTAGGAACTAGTCCCGTAAGGGTTAGGAGTTCGAGTCTCCTCCCCAGCACCAGAAGTAACTTGTTCGGAATTAGGAATATGGAGCGATTTTGCGGAAGCCAAAATCGCGCTTTGATTTTCGTCAAAACCCTTTCCGCCTACGGCGGAAGCCGTGAAATCCCATAATTCCCCCCAGCGTATGGAAACCGTTTTGTCCTTGATTTCAGGGTTAGAGCCGATTTTCTGAAAAAACTTCTTCCATTCTAAATGATTGGAAGTTTTTTCAATATCGGCCGCTTCTTTCAAGGACAAAACGAAACTCCGCAAGGGTTCGATCCAATTCTTTCTCTGTTGCCCAAAATTTGTTTCTGATTCGAGCAAACCAGCTTTTTTGCGCATAAGCAGGTCTTTCCGCTTCAAATACATTTCGCGTTCAATATCTCCGTCAAGAAAAACTGAAACGAGTTTATTCAGTTTTTCTTCGTTTGCTCGAATCTTCTCTTTCAAATTTTTGGCAACACTTCCTTTTTCAGAAATTGATTCCTTTTCCCATAGAGTAACCTGCTTGTCCATTTCTTCAATTTCAGAAAAAGGAAGCGACACTGATTGAAGCAGTGTTTGCAATTGTGCGGTGAGTGCCTTTTCTTGCGTGTATGGCTGTGCGCACTTTCCATTTTTCTTGGTGCAACGATAATAGGTGTAGCGTGTGCCAAAACGATTGGTCGCATATTGCGCCGTAATCGCACAGCCGCACTCGCCGCACTTTGCAAACCCAGTGAATGCGAACGGAAGAAACGATTTTTGTTTTCGTGGTTTCTTCCGATTCGCAAATACCTTTTGGACTACTTCAAACAGTGAGGGAGTTAGAATTGGCTCAAAGTTTCCGTTGTGCCATTCTCCACGATGTTTGATAAACCCGAGATATGCTCTGTTAGTCAGCATTTTCACAACGGAAACTTTGGCAAGTGGCGTACCTTTTTTCTGGACAACGCCGTGATCCGCCAAAAAATCCGCTAGAGATGTCAGCGTATATGTCCCTTTCGCATATTCCTCAAACGCTGGCTTGATGACGCGAGAAGTGGTGGGATGTGGCTCAATATTTTTTGTTTTCAAATTATTCACATATCCCAATGGAGCGAGCGTTAGCCATTCACCACGGCGGATTTTTTGGCGGATTCCACGCTTCACATTTTCCACAAGGTTGTCAGAAAAATATTTGGATTGTCCGAACGCCACTTGCAACATGAATTTCCCTTGCGGAGTTGGCTCAAACCAAAACTGCGGAAAGCGTAAAGAAGCAATTCTGTTGATGTCGATTAAGTAAATTATTTTTCCACCATCAACAGAATTCCGAGCGAGACGGTCGGGGTGCCATGCTAAAATGCCAAGTGGTTCATTACTTGCCTCAATATACTCAATCATTTTGGCAAAACCGTCTCGCCCTGGCTTCTTTGCGCTTTTCGCTTCCGTAAATTCCTTTACGATTTCAATGCGTTCTTTGCTCGCATACTCTCGCAATTCAAAAAGCTGTGCCTCAATAGACATTATCTGCTGGTCGTCTTCCTCGGTGCTCTTGCGAGCATAGAGAACGCATTTAGTTTTGGTTTGAGTTGTTTCCATACGCTGGGGGGAATTATGGGATTTCACGGCTTCCGCCGTAGGCGGAAAGGGTTTTGGCGAAAATCAAAGCGCGATTTTGGCTTCCGCAAAATCGCTCCATATTTCTAATTCCGAACAAGTTACTTCTGGTGCCCTAATCATACACTTTGCGCGAACCCATTTCGAACAGAAAGGTCCCTAACTTTGCACGCGCGGAGCGCGTGGTGGCTTAAGATTGAATCGTACGCTCTCGGCCCGCCATCCGCCTCCGTTATCGCTACGGCGAGAACCTCGTAGAAATTTTCCCTTACAATTTTTCTTTTGCGCGCGCCTCCTGAAAAAAATTCTAAAAAGGAAAGGGAAATTTCTGCTCGGTTTCGCCCTCCAAGTATTCGGGCGGTGTGGCGGGGCTTTGACACTCGGACGGTTCGGGGTGGAAAATGATTCTGTAAGATTTTATACTTGACAATAATTGATACATCGCCCATACTATCAAAATAGGTGCGGGGGTGTTCTTCGCACTGTAAACTCTTAACCCCAGAAAGGAGACTGCCATGAAGAACCCCAAAAAGTTCTCTTGGAAGGTCACCTCCACGGACAAGCCTCTTCTCGGCACGATTGTGTGTCAGGAACAGTGCAGTTCCGGTGGTGGTGGCAACGGCAAGTGCGGCACCGGCAAGTAACACAGGTGTCTCGCTCACCAAGGGTGCAACAATCTCGAGATTGTTGCACCCTTTTTATTTTATTATCTCCATAAATCTTTTAGGATTAGTTTTCATTAATTCATCCCAAGATATATCTTTATTTTTATTTATAAACTCTTTAACTAACCAGTAACCTGTGGAATATCCGCTCCATCTTTTATATTTATCATTCCCAAATAAAAATTCTTTTATCACTTTTTGATCCTTTGATTCTAGTGTGTTTTTATCTAAATCTTTTAAAATACGGAAAGCTTCCTCTTTTTCTAATGCCCCAGCCCATTTCGTAATTTCAGGATTAAAATATTGCTCTCTAAAATTTTCCGCCAAGCCTTCTAGTAAAATTTCATTTAAGAGCGTGTATTTATTAAAATTATCGTAATGATGGTAGTAGTAGATTGTATGATTTAATTCGTGAGCAACAGTATTTTCGATGGATTTTTTTGTGTACTCATCTAGATTTACAAACAAATGAAAAATACAGCTGTATACTGCTACAGCCATCACGCCTCCAAAGACCTCGTCCTCCTTGGTTGGAAAATACGGATGAACAAAGATAAAGTTTTTTGTCGGGACAGATAATTTGTCATTACACTTCTCAACAGTTTCTGAAATAACTTTTTCTATCTCCAGTTTTTTCTCTACAGAGATTTCCTTATACTGTTTAATATTTCCATTTCCGATATGGTCTAGTAAGCCCTGTCTTAAAAGTTCTATGTCAGAATAACCAGAATAGTTAATACTCCCTCGGTTTTTCATCAGGGAAACAATTGAGTCAACAATTTCAGTTTTATCTTCAAATTCTCCGCCTGGAAAATAAAATTCAATTTGTGATAAATCCTTATTCATGGCTTTATTTTAACATAATAAAAAAGAGGCGGAAAGTTGTTAGCTTTCCGCCTCAGGCATCACTCGAAAGGATGAGGAAACTTGGTTAGTTGACCGTACATCATCTTTCCGCGTCCAAACCTCTCGGCGATTTCGTACAAACGCTTCATTCCGGCGGGTTCTTGCCGATAACCAAAGGTCATCTGAACAGTTCCAGGAACAAGCACTCTGACAATGCTGAGATCGCCGTTTCCGCCATAGTCATCTGAGAGTTTCAGCGGGACAACTAAATGCTTCCAGCTCTTGCTCTCAAAACAACCAAGCAGATTATTCCATGTCCTAGAAGTGTTACCTCCTACTTCTCTGAACGACAGAGATTTCTGGCTTTCAACCAAGAAATCTGCCCGCCGGAAGTAACGTTTTTGTCCATAAAGCCGACCGTGATCATTCGGCCAAACAACATCGTTTGGACGAATTTTGTCCGACACACCACGTTGCAGACGATGAAGAACGGACGCCTCCACCTCCATTAGTGCATGGCTGACAGCATGCTCAATATCAAAGCTGGAGCAAGATGCGCAGGTGGTAAAAGTATACTCTGTGCTCTGAGCCATAACAAATACCACAGGTGCCAGATCGAGCGAATGATCCACAACCCATACCCTAAACCCGACATCCTTAAGTCTCTGGATACGCTTTTGGATATGATCTGGAAGCGTATCTTCTGAAACTATTGGCATATCAAGTCTGCAGAAATACGAGTTGATGAATGCGTCCCGTTCAATCAGTTCAAGCGTTCCGGTTTCAACCGATGTCTGCTTGTTTGGGTGTGCAGCACATCCAGAGGAATTCGAGAAGCAGTGATAAGGAGTTTCTGGGAAGTAGGGGAAATAAACATGGTCGGCAAGGATATGGAATTCATTACCATCCAAATCCACCCCCTTAGTCCAGCCACACCTCATCTCTTCGTCAAACCGTGCAAACGGAAAGTTCTTGATCCTGTACTGATTTTCGTGAAATTGGATGACTTCTCGAGGGTCGATAACGTTGTCCAACTCACGATAACAAGCACGGGTTAGCTCTGGAATGCACCCACAGGATGTCCATTCCTTGGTCTCAGAAATTGCTTTTTTTAAGGCCATTTCTGGAGAAGGGTCTCTGCCATGCGACCAACTCCGTTTTTCTGACAAACGAGCCGAGGCGATGGCAAAACCAGGAACGTAACCCTTGGCCATTGGAATCGCCCAATCAACTTGGAGAGCTGACGGATTTTCCAATTCAACATGCTTACCCTCTTTACCAAAGGCTACGAGAGTAAGTGGATGATATTCATTAGGAAGTTCAATAGATTGAGCGAGAAGCTCATCCACGAAACCTCCAATTTCCAGAGTCGCGACACCCTGACGAGTAGCTTCCAGAAGGATGTTCTGAGCGGAATGCCCAGCTTCCAAAGGAACGTACAACATACTTCGATTGCCATATTTTTGGTTCGATACACTGAACGAACCACTAATAGCAATAACCCCGTGAGTTCCTTTTTGAATACCCGCGGGACTTAAGAAGGACCTAGTAAATCTCAACACATCTGCTGAAATCAACTTAAAACCAACAGACCCCTCCTGGTCGTAAAGTACCCGATACACTCCAGGATCCAAATCACCTGTTCGTACGAACAGACCGATGTGTATCATTAAAGGATAGAGTGCTCCAGCAGATGGTACAGAGCGATGAGACTTTCCATCAACCGTCAGACATTCTCCATACGCGCTCCAGAGCAGATCGACGACAGTTTGAAAGTCAACGATCTCTCCGGAAAAAGCACGGACAGACTTTCGGTGACTCATAACCTCAGAGAGACTACTCTTGGAGGGCTTGTAAGCCTTATCCAAGTTCGCAGTGCGATGTCTTTCGGTAGCCTGTGTTACCAGACGCGTTACTTCTTCATCACTGACATTTGTTGGAAACCGCATTGGATTCATGACGGTTTTCCAAAACATGTTTTCAAGAGTTTTTCCGTCGACAATTATTTGCTTTTGGAACAACTCTTCAAGAAGACTTGCAATCGACGTCCTATCCCAATCCTGGGACAATATGTCGATAACTTCATTCAACTTCCTGCCTCCGTTGCAGGCATCCAGAAGTTGAACAATAACGGCGCGAGGGGCTTCAACCACGACCTCTTTACTGAGAGTGGTGAAGGTTGTCTTGTTGCTCGTGATGAGGGCTGAAGCCCACACGATAGGGATACTTTGTTGGTTCATGACTCATCCTTTCGTTTGATTTTGTAAAAGAGCTACCTAATGCGATATTACAATATATCTACACCTTAGTCAAGTATAAAATCTTACAGAATCATTTTCCACCCCGAACCGTCCGAGTGTCAAAGCCCCGCCACACCGCCCGAATACTTGGAGGGCGAAACCGAGCAGAAATTTCCCTTTCCTTTTTAGAATTTTTTTCAGGAGGCGCGCGCAAAAGAAAAATTGTAAGGGAAAATTTCTACGAGGTTCTCGCCGTAGCGATAACGGAGGCGGATGGCGGGCCGAGAGCGTACGATTCAATCTTAAGCCACCACGCGCTCCGCGCGTGCAAAGTTAGGGACCTTTCTGTTCGAAATGGGTTCGCGCAAAGTGTATGATTAGGGCACCAGAAGTAACTTGTTCGGAATTAAGAATATGGATTCGCCCCCGCTTCATATGTTTTCCCGCCCGCAGGAGGGGTCTGGGGAGGAATGCGGGCGGGAAAACATATGACATACGTATGTGTTGTAACCACGAGGTGTTGCAAAGGTCATGATACATTGCGGGGGGTTGACGTTTGTTTATTTTGTGATAGAATACTCCCAGACCAAGTTCCGTCACATCTACTACATTTTTTGCGCTTAGGCGCGGGAGGAAGTTATGCGAGTAATTATTTTGGGCATTCTGATCGTCCTACTGGCACTTTTTTTTCGTCTACTGGGTGCCCTGGAAATCCTTTGGTGTTTTGTTCCAGCTAATACGTTTACCCTTGTGGTTAACAAGGGGAACAAAACAGCAAATGTAACACAGGGCGGCGGTGGGCTTGTGAAAATACTTCACGGTGTTCCCGGGAAGTATCTCGACAAAACTGACGTTGACCCGATGGGATGGAGGTTTGAGCGGGGGAAGGAAAACCGCGGCATTTTCTACCACGGTCTAGGACTCCAGTGGAAAGGGGTCTTCACCGCACTGCGAATTAACCAAGTACGGTCAAAGAGGTACGGGACGATTGAAGAAGGGATCGAGCGGGGGTTGAAACAGAGTAAACTTGAAACCAAGTTCATTTTCTTCTCTGGTGAAATTGCGGTGTCCGTGATCAAAGCCGAGACGCTCTCTTTCTACGGACTGGACATACAGTTCGACCTCATCTACGAGGTTGTCTACCCAGCACGGTGGGTTCTCCGTGTGGCCGAACCAAACGCGTATATTGACTCGATGGTTCAGGAGGCGGTGATCGCAATCACCCGCCAATACTCACCTGAAGATTTTCTGACTGGTCCTGCAAGTGCAGACCACCAGAAAGAACTCATCGCCACCATCTTGACTCTCGGCGAGGAAGGTGGCGAGACCGAAAAGGCTCTGGGCATTCGAATCACCCAGGCCAAGATCAGGGGTATTGACCCCGAAGAGGATCAGCGGGAGATTTTCCTACTCGCCGAGAAAACAAAGCGAGAGAATGCTGCGGCAATCGCTGTTGCAGAGAAGGACAAGGAAGTTACCGTCACCCGCGCCAAGGGCCAAAAGGAAGCGGGGATATTCGCAAACGATGTGGTGGTTGACCGTATCACTCGGACAATCCTCCCAATCGCGGGCAACCCTGGAGCAATCCAACTTCGCGGGTTTGAAGCCTACGAAGAAAATAGGAGCATCACGGTCTTCGCACCTGGTAATCCGGGGGGCACTTCTCTGATTGTAAACCCTCTGGTAGGTGCGACTACTCGGCTCACACCGCCTGTGCCGGAGGCTGGAACACCGTAGTAGTAAGTGAAGCTATACAGAGGCCAAACGCAGTCGCGTTTGGCCTTTTTTTTATTTGACAAAAGTATACTATATATGCTATAATTTCCACCAGACAAGAAGCTCATTTACATACCTCTATGTCCGAAGAGGACTAAGGAGTCTCCATGAAAAATCCCTTTGCGGGAAAGTGGCGTCTTGCCCTATCAAAAATTCGACAAGGCGCTGACGCAATCTTAACGTGGTTCAAAGTCAACAGCCGATTGGCGGTTGAATCAGCGATCGCCTTTGCTCTGGGGATCGCCCTCTACATGAAAATGTCGGGCATGGGAGATTTTCTCGGGAATCTCCCTTTCGGGAAAAGTGCAATCTATGTTTTGATTGCCGTCGTTGTGGCGCTCTTAGCCACCTTCATCTGGAAGAAATCAAGCGGGAGCTCTGGTTACAACCTTGCATCCGCAAAGAAAGTTGGCGGATTCCTCGGTGGACTGTTCAAAAGTTTCTTCACATCGGGATTAGGAATTGGAATTCTTTCTTGCCTTCTCATCACCTGGCTGTGGTGGACACTTGATCCGAGTAGCCTGATGGAAGCTCTACAAACCCGCGTCTACTGGCCAATCATCACAGTAATCATCTTTGTTGCAATAATCTCGAGGACGATCTTGGGTTTGGGAATCCTCGTGGCAATTCTCGTCGGTGCAAGTAGTTTCTTTAAGGGCCACTCTCCGACGAGCAACTCTGGCCCGACTTCTCAAAATGGAGTTGCGGTTGGAAATTCGTCGAGCGGAAACTGGGGCACGATTACCGGTCCAGAGAAGGACTACATCCAGGGTCGGTTCGGGGTCGGCAACATCTTCGACAAGATTGCCGCCTGCGAGTCTGGTTACACCCAGTACTCGGACCCAGTGAACAAAGTTGTGCTCCGGAATCCCGCCTCATCGGCGATGGGCGTCTTCCAGATTATGGAAAGCTGGCATCGACGTGAAGCAGATTCCCTCGGAATCGATCTTACAACGGTCGAGGGAAATTCTAACTTCGCGGAGTGGCTTTATAACCACCCGAATGCGATGCAAAGCCCGTCAGACCCGTGGAACGAGAGCAAGCGTTGCTGGGGCGAAGAATTCTCTCCAGTAAACAGCTCGAACACGCTTGTGATTGGTCCGCTCGACACGACAATCGTGCTCGAGGACACCACTGCCTGGGGACCAAAAATCCCAGTTGGTGGACCTTCGCATTCTCTCTCGTGGCTCTCGGAGAAAGATGCTTACTATCTTATCCGATGGGGCAAGGGTTCGATCATCGTGGTTGACACGATGGTGCCGAATGAGTGCAAGACCATCGCGATGATACCCGAGTGGGTACAAGCGCGAGCCCTGTACCCAGCAGACACTGTCTCTGTTCGATTCAAGAGACAAGTCGGCTGGAGTCAGGGAATATGTACGGTAAGTTAGCCTCTGTATGAGGTGGGGCGGTGTGAGAAATCACATCGCCCTTTTTCTTTGTCAAAAATTTGCAAAGAAAACACCCCTGTTTGATTTTTCAAACAGGGGTGTTTCTTATTATCTTTCTTAACCCTATAAGAACGGAATTGCATTGATGTTAATCCCTATGGTTGAGAGAATAATGGCGAGGATGCCATAGACCCCAAACATAATGAACATCCCTATAATTCCCCACATGATGTTCTTTTGACCCTCTTCCCGAACATTTGGATTATCAGCTTGTCGTACAAACTGAAATATCCCCCAAAGAAAGACTGCAAATGCAACCGCAAAGAGAAGCAGGATGATCGGGTTGAGAATGTACTGATTTACGGAAGCAAGAAGCGGAACAATCGATAGCGCGGGCGGTGGCGTACCTCCTCCACTTTGAGCGTACGCTGTCTGTACGGGAGTAAAAGAAAACATAATAAATAAACAAATACGAAAGAGATACTACGGAGTTACAGGCAATGTTACGCTCCCTCCAGCACCAACGCCTGTTTCCTGGTTCAAAAGTTGGACCAAACCCCAGACAGAAACCATCACGAATAGAGAGATAATGCCCCAAATCATAATACGCTTGCCTGTATCCTTTGCTTCTTCATTACCAGCCGCGAGAACAAATTTCATGAGGCCGTAGAGGAAGAAAAGCATTGCCAAACCGATAACGACTGGCGTTGCTGTTCGAATCAAGGTAGTAATCACGGAAAGTAATCCCGAGAGATATGTACCTGTTGGCACTTGAGCAAACGCGATAGCAGGAAGAAGGAAAGACGCTCCCGCAATAAAATATTTCTTCATTTTAAATTATTAAATATTGATAAAGAAACAAAACCTGTACCCTTAGTGGTATCCTCTAATGATACGAGAGTTAGAGCCCTAAAACAAGCGAGTTGGGGATAAATCAGTTCTTAAAGAAAGCCTAGGGACCACCAGGGAGAACCTGATACACCCGCCACCCGCCAAAAAATTCTGTTTGAATAACATCAACTATCCCCCAGACTGAAACCATCACAAAAAGCGTGATGATGCCCCACACCATAAGTCGTTTTACATCTTCAAGCTTCTTTTCATCCCCACCAGAAAAAAAGAACTGCGCTGTCCCCCACAAAAAGAAAACCATTGCAAGTCCAATAACAATGGGGGCTGCGGTGCGCAAGAGACCATTTGTAACATTTATATAGTCAAAAAATGTTCCTTGAGCAAAAACATTTTTTACAAAGGAGAAAAATAAAAGCAAAAAGAGGCTTATTGTGTATATTTTTTTATTCATGGTGTCGTAGAAAGATACGGGATGCCAAAACTAAATCCTGGACCAAAAAAATCAGACAATAAAGTTATGATAATCGCCCAAATAGAAATCATAATAAAAAGTCCTATAACCCCCCAAAACATCATATCCTTTCCTTCTTGAATTCTCTTCTCGTCCCCCCCCGAAGATACAAAGCGCATGAGACCCCAGAGAAAGACTAGGAATGTAAGCCCCATGACAGTCGGCCCCAAGGCGCTTAACACACCAACGATGAGACATATTGCATCACTAAAGTTTGATGGAGAGCTCAATGTGCCTCCCGTTGGAAGCGAGAGACACGGGCTTGCAATTCCTTGAGCGTGTAGCGGTAATACCCCTACAAAGAATGCAAGAATAAGAAAACATGTCAATATGTTTTTTCCGAATTGATTTTTTGTTTTTTTTGAAAAGAAAATCATGATCCTGATACAATCTGATTAATAGTGCCCTGTATTGCTGTTGCAATTGCTTGAGAACCCAAAAGAACTGCTGCCCCAATCGCGGCATAGAGGAGAGACTTTTTAGCTGTTTCGAGTTTGGCTGGATTACCCCGAGCAGTTACAAAAAGAAAACCAGCAAAAATGATAAAAAATACTGAAATAACAGCCCCTACAGGAATAATAACGTTTGTAATAATGAGATTGACAAAACCTATAAGACTGTTTGTCCCGGCAGCCAGAGGATTAGGAAAATTAATTAGCGTAAGGGTTGGAGGCGGCGGGGGCGTTCCACCACCACTTTGAGCAGACACGCTACGTGCAACAAAGAGGGCGAGAAGAAGCGCTGGCGCAAAAAGAGGGATTTTCTCAAGGATTTTTTTCATTATAGATTTTTACTATAAAATTAAATAAATGGACTGAAGGTTGAGTTTAAAAGTGCGCTCGTTATGGCATATACCACAAGCCATGCAGACAAAACAATCACGAAGCCTACTGCCGTTGTCTTAAATATACCGTGTGCCTTGCTGATTTGGCCAGGATTGCCCTGCGAAGTGAGGTAGAGCACCCCAGCATATATAAATGAAATCACCGCAATCGGCACAGAATACACGATGAGAAGACTGACGAAATTAGCTCCCAAAGTGACCAAATCAGCAAAATCGCATGGATGACTCGTGCCAGGCGGTGGCGGTGGGACAGATGTGGGTGATGTTCCACAAACAATCAAATTCGTACTAAAAGCAGATACGGTTGGCGCAAATACAAAAAAACAAAAAAGTACGAGAATTATGGCCGGGAGTGTTTTTTTAATTTCTAATTTCATTTTATTTACTCAAAAGATTTCCGAGTTCCTGGTTGGCCTGGTTTAGTGCCGCATCAAGCCTGCTACGACCACTTGTTACTGACTCGATAATGTTTTGAAAAATATTGCTTGTTTGTTTTGGTTCTGGATCAAGCCACGCCTTAGCAAACAGGGCTGAACTATAGAACACAGGAGAAAAAGAATCTCCTCTTGGAGTGCCCAAAAGATCACGACGGGCGGGTGGAATCTTAAGTGCAACTGAAAACAGACTTTCCATGTTTTGTCCCGTCAGCTCTATTGCGACCGTATACGCTGCAGCAATATTTTTTGAGTTTTTGATAATCGCAAGACCCTGCATGCGACCAAAAGTAATTTTTCGCGCCCCAGTGCGAGATTGTGGAAGCGGGGTAATATCAAAGTTAAGATTTGGGTTTTTGAGAGCGATAAATGGCGCTTCAGAAGAAAAGCCGAAATAGACTCCAAGATCTCCAGAAAGAAAGTAAGACTGTGAACTGGGAAGTGAACGATTCCATGTGTAAAAAGGCTTTGCGGGGTTTGAAAATTCAGTGAAATAAGAAACCGCAGCTTCGGCGGGAGCAATTTGTGCGTCAAACTTATCTATGAGGACACTTCGAAAAGTATTTTGAGTAAGGCTTACTATGGGACTTCCCGCCTGCATAATGAGAGAACTTATAATCTCTTTGGCATTAGTAATATTTTGATATTCACCGAGTGGCACTGTGGAACGAGTGATATTGAAAGCTCCATCCTTCATGGTGAGCTTTTTCGCAAGGTCAAAAAACTCATCCCAATACTGGGGAGGTTGAGGGAGGTTTGCATTGGTAAAGATGTCTCGATTCCAATACATAACCAGTGGGTCGATTGAGAATGGGAGCGCAATCACCCCATCTGGCATGAGAAAAATTTCGCCTTCTTCGGCAAATGTGTCACGAAATGTGCGCTCTGGAAAACTTTTGAAGGGAATCGTGAAAAGCTTACTTCGATTTTTCCAAATGGAGTCATGTGAAATAAAAATCAAATCTGGCCCAACGCCTGATGCAAGAGCATTTACCAACTCATCATCAAACGTTTTTGGGTTTTTTTCCTCGTAGGTTACCTTTATGTCTTTGCTTTTAGAAAAAGTAGACTTGTCAAAAACAGTTGTGAAGGTAACCTGTGGTAATGTGCCCCAAATAACTATTTGAGAGACTGCCGTGCCTCCTCCCCGACCGCCAAAGGCAAAAATCCCCACACCAATCAAAATAAAAGCTGCAAAAACGCCCGTAAAAATGAGTTGGAATTTACTAGAATTCATTCCTTACAATTATATCAGTTTTTCTAATCATCTGTCTTCTCTAAAAACTCTCTTTTCCACACCAAGATTTTAGTTTTTTACAAAGATAAGTCCGTAGTGATGATCTCCGGGAGCAAATTCTCGCTCAAACAAAAATCCAGAAGACTCAAGAAGGGTTTTTGCGCTTTCTTTTGGAAATACAGCCTCGGTGTGTGGTCCAAGTCCTCCAAACGAATCCTGCCAATCGATAGCAGCGAGCGATCCGCCTTTTTTAAGAATACGAGAAGCCTCATGAACCAAAATTTCTTTTTCTTTGACTTGGAAAAGGATGTTGGAAAGAAGTACCGCGTCCAAACTCTCATCTTTTATTTTTGAACCACCCAGTTTCTCAATATCGCCCCAAACAACTTCCACATTTCGCAGTCCCTGACCTACTGCTTCATTTTTTATTTTTGCGAGCAGATCTTTTTGAATATCAACTGCATATACTATCCCCTTATCTCCAATCGTGCGGGCAAGCGCTAAAACATAGTGTCCCGAACCGGACCCAAAGTCAGCAACAGAAACCCCCAGAGGAAGTTTCCATGTCGCCACATTTGTTTCTGGATGAGAAAACATATACCTCTATGATACCAAAAAAACTAAAAAATCCACGGGATAAGTCTCCACTTGACCCGCGCGGAGTACTCTTTGTAGACCGGATCGAGGGAAAGATGCCTTTCTTCGGCAAAAATCCTTAAAATTTGAAAAGCTGTGGCAAGCACAAACACTTCAATATTAAGGGTGGAGTGGTTGGTCACGAGATAACCCAAAAAAATAATAAAATAGCCGAGATAGATTGGATGTCGTACAAAAGCATAAAATCCTTTTGTTTTGAAACCGCGATTTGCCGCAACAATCCCAAAGCTTCTGTTAAGAGAAAGGAGTCCCCCAATTTGGATAAAGAAACCTATAAAAATAATACACACTGCGAGAGGGCTGTCTGGAGTCTCTCCTGGTCTAAACAAGAGGGGCAGAAGCGAACCCAAGCAGGCAATAGCATAATCAAGGGGTTCTTTAGAAATCGATACCATATCCCGCTTGCGCAAAAGAAATAGAACAACCGTAATCGCCTCAGAAATAGTGACTACCACCAAACTTATTTTCCCTGTCGAGAAAAACAGCGTGAGATGGTAATAAAGAAAAATAAGATATCCACAAGCAAGCGACACATCGACCAAAATCGAAGTCCATTTTGCTTTGTGCACAATCCTCATATTACAAACAAATAACAGACGCCAGAGAATCCCCTTCGCGAAGTTTCATAATGCGGACCCCTTGTGTCTGACGACCAAGCTCTGGAATTTCTTCTATAGAAGTACGAATAACCTGTCCTTTCTTTGAAATAGCCACGATTTCTTCTTCCTCAATGGTTATAATTGCCGCAGCCATCAGATTTCCGGTTTTGGGAGTAATGTTTCCCGTCTTAATACCCGAACCGCCACGATTCTGCACTTTATATTCTTCTAAATCAGTTTTCTTCCCATATCCGTTTGCAGAAACCACAAGAAGAAGGGGTTTTGCCACACCCTTTCGAGCAACGAGAGCGCTCACTACAGCATCACCCTTTCCAAGCTTGATGAGACGGACGCCTGCGGCCCCTCGACCCATTTCTCGAGCGTCGCTTTCTTTGAACCGAATGGACTGCCCCTTTGCAGAAACCACCGCAACCGTGTCTCCAGCATTCACAAGAGAAGCGGAAACAAGAAGATCATAAGGTGCAAGCTTAATCGCTATGATACCACTTGCGCGAACATCAGAAAAACTATCCGCTGAAACCCTTTTTCCAACACCTTCTTTGGTAACCAAAATGAGAGACATATTTTCGCGACCCTTCACATCCTTTGGTACAGGCAAAATCGAAGTGATTTTCTCTTCACTCCCGAGAGAAATAAAATTCATGATGGACTTTCCTCGGGTCGCTCGTTTCCCTTCTGGTATGTCATACATTTTTATCTGGTAAACTTTCCCTTTGTCAGTAAAGAACAGGAGTTCGCTGTGTGTACTTGCGGTTAAAAAATGAGTGACGAAATCTTCTTCTTTTGTATTTAAATCGATAACCCCGACTCCCCCACGTTTTTGTTTCTTGTACTCACCTGGATTGGTGCGCTTGATATATCCGCCAGCGGTCAAGACAAGAGTATTTTCTTCATCTGCGATGAGGTCTTCAACAGAAAATATCTTTGCGCCACCTTTGACAACCTTTGTGCGCCTATCATCTCCGAATTTCTCGGACAAATCAGAAAGTTCTTTTTTAATAATGGAAATAATTTTCTTTGCGCTCGCAAGAATGCTTTTGAGCTCGAGAATCAACGCTTGAACTTCAGCAAGTTCATCTTCGAGTTTCTTTCTTTCAAGCCCCGCGAGTTTCTGGAGTCGCATTTCAAGGATGGCAACCGCCTGCAGTTCTGAAAACTTAAATGTTTTCATAAGCCCTAATTTTGCATCTTCAACCGATGTTGAAGCCTTGATGAGCTTAATGATCGCATCGATATGGTCGAGTGCTTTTGTTAGACCGAGCAAAATATGCTCACGCTCTTCGGCTTTTCTCAGATCATATTGTGTTCGACGACGGATGACATCCTTGCGGTGTGCAATAAACTCCTCGAGCATCGCCTTGAGAGAGAGCGTTTGTGGCACACCCTTCACGAGCGCTACGATGTTGAAGTGAAATGTCTCCTCAAGTTGAGTGTGCTTGTAGAGAAAATTTAAAACTTTTTGTGGCTGACTTCCTGTTTTGAGGTCTATCACCACACGAATGTCTCTTGTCGACTCATCGCGAAGACCCTTGATGCCGTCAATCTTCTTTTCACGGACAAGTTCAGCAATTTTTTCTATCAAGGTCGCTTTATTTACACGGAATGGAATCTCCGTAATGACGATTTGAAATGTGCCAAGTTTACTCTCAGTGATTTCTGCGACACCACGAGCCACCACTCCACCGCGTCCAGTCGCATATGCGTGACTGATATCTTTTTGGTTGAAAATAATTCCTCCTGTCGGAAAGTCAGGACCTTTCACAAATTGAAGCAAATCTTCGGTTGTCGCTTCCGGACTGTCGACGAGAAACGCAATGGCATCACAGACTTCGCGCATATTGTGCGGAGGAATGTTTGTTGCCATGCCCACCGCGATACCGAGAGTTCCATTCAAAAGAAGATTCGGTGCTGTGGTTGGAAGTACTGACGGCTCTTTCTTGGTGCCATCGTAGTTTGGACGCATATCAACCGTTTCTTTTTCGATATCACGGAGTAATTCACCAGAGAGTCGCGACATCTTTGCTTCGGTGTATCGATAGGCGGCAGCATTATCTCCATCAATGGAACCGAAGTTTCCTTGTCCAAGGACAAGCGGGTAACGAGTTGAGAAATCCTGCGCCAGCTTGACCATGGCATCATACACCGAAGTGTCACCATGCGGATGGAAAGAACCGAGCACCTCTCCAACTACGGTTGCAGATTTGCGAAACTTCGCAGAGGCCGAGAGTCCCATATTATTCATCGCAAATAAAATACGACGATGCACTGGCTTTAATCCATCACGAACATCGGGAAGAGCACGATCAGTGATGACCGACATCGCATAATCGATGAAAGATTCTTTCATCTCGGTTACGATATTGCGCGAGATGACATTTACTCGCTCTGGATCAATTTTCTTTTCTTCTTTTGGATTTTCTTTTACCATAGACAATGCGCCCTACTATTTACAAGTGTTTAAAATATTTTTTTATCTAGTATCCTTGCTCGACCGTATTTGCAGGAATCATTTTAATCTCTCCACTCTGTACTTGATTCTTCATACGATCGTACTCACTCTGTAGATTGATCGATTTTTCTGTCGCTCCTTTGAAAATTCCCTGCATTGCCTCAAAGGCTTGAGCAACACCCCGTTTCAAAGTTACAACAGGGGTATCGCCTTTGATTTGTGTTTTCACTTCATTCCGAGCAACGATCTCTGAAGCGCCACGGGGCAATATCACAGAGAGCCAAACCATGGCTATCCCTGCCGTAATTACAGCTGAAATCCCAAACGCATACCTGCGCCTGTGGTGCTCGGGTCTCCCTTTTATATGATTAAGATAGCGGTGTAACATATGTAGACTGAACGTATATAAACTATGGACTACAAAGCGTTTGCTGACAATACAATGATATCCCCCTCCTTACCCTCCAAATCTTTCTTTTTAATTGTGAGCTTGTCTGTTGGTTTTGCCCCTTCCTCTCCTCCTTCTTTGAGAAATATTTTTAGAGCTCCAGTATTGAGTCCCTCACCATAGTGAATCGGAATAATAATTTTCGCCTCAAGCTTGACCGCTGTATTGTACGCTTCTGACGGAGAAAGTACCCCATCACCGCCAATCGGCACAAAAAGAATATCTATGCCATCGAGCGCTTCTTTTGTGGTGCTATCAATTGATTCGCTTGATGACAGTGCACCAAGAAAACAAAGATTCATATTTTCAAGTGACATAAGATAAATAGAATTTATTTTTTCGTCCCCTCCATATTTTGAAACTGAAGGAAAACCTTGAATAAAAATCCCGCCGATTTCGTATTCCCCAGGGCCAGTGATTACAAATGGTTCTCGCTCACCTCGTGAAGCGTTTTCTTTCCCATTCATATCAGGATGGTTTAAAGATACGAGCACAATATCTGCGCCAAACTTTGCTCCTTTAAATTTTGAGTCTTTTGAGATTGGATTATACGCGACCGTGGTATCGCCAAATTGAATTTTAAGAGATTCTACTCCTTGATATGAAATAATCATTGTATGAGTATTCTACCATATTGATATTTTCTTTACTAGCCAATTTTATAGCTCTGTAAAGCCATATTTTGGCATTTTTGAACTGTGGATAAGTTCTCTTGTTGACAAATCTTGAGGGTATGATATGATAATCATGAAAGCTCATTAACATCTTGTCAATAAAAAAGTCCTCGTCCAAACAAGGATGAGGTAGAAGGGCCCAGAACGCACACTGCGGTTTTGGGAACGATGGTTCCAGGAGGCCTCGACCACCTGTCGCGGCAGTCCCGCCAAGAGCGGGACCAGAGAAGATTATTCGAGCACCTCCACCGCCATGAACCGCGCCAGGGTCGCCGCCTGATCGACGACCTGGCCAACTGGAAGCGCGCTTTCTTCTTGCGCTTCCCCAATCCATGCCGTCTCACCGCAAAGCGGTGGGACTCACCCAACCCTCGGGCCAAGGAGCCTCGCCTATGACCTGGCCGTAGTTACTTCAGCCAACGAAACCCCAGAGCATCACCAACTCCAACCCGCGCGTCTGGGACGCGAAAGAAAGGAGGATAGCCACGAAATACCCAAGGCTTACGAAGCTTGGGCTCGTCAACACACCTGACCTGACCTTCTTCCGCCCTTGAGCATCCCCTTCTAAATAAAAAATTAGAAGAGGACGACTGAGACTCTCCCGTGCCCAGAGACATACAGTCCTCTGCGTCCGAAGCTCGGTACGTCACGGATGGCGGAAACACCGCACCCAATATTGACAAGATGAGGAAAAGGTTCCGAAGCACCTCATAAGCTTCGGGAACGGGCGCCGACATCGGGGAGCCCTATGGGTAATTAGAGCCCTAAAAGAAGGGTCCAACGACCCTTAACCCTCGCTAACGCCATCAGGCCTGCGGGGGTTTTCTTTTGTCTAGACAAAGCAAATTTCTTACTGTAGACTGCTTCTTCGTCTGTTGTAGCCACGCTGGTTAGACGGATAATTATTAAAAACTGCATAAGATAATCCCGCGCAAGAGAATTTCCGAATCGGCAATGCGTGGACCTTAGCACTATTTTTATATATGACAAAAGACGCAGCGCTTCTTGAAGATACTGATATTCAAGAAGAAAAAGTTTCGAAGAAAGATTCTCCGATGACGCACCTGCTCTCGGTAAGTGCAACTCCCCCATCTATAGATGACCTCATAGAGGGAACTGTTTTAGGAATTGATAAGGGGTCGGTCTATATCGACCTTCCTCCGTTTGGAACCGGTATCATATACGGTCGCGAGTACATCAATGCGCGCGACATCATTAGAAAGATAAATATCGGCGACTCTGTCGCAGGTAAAGTTATTGCTGTAGACAATGTAGAAGGCTACATTGAAATCTCTCTTAAGGAAGCTCGCCAAGCGCTCATCTGGAGTGAAGCAGAAGACGCAATCCGCGATAAGCGTCTCTATGAACTTCCAGTGACTGACGCAAACAAAGGAGGGCTCATCCTCTCATGGCAAGGGATCCAAGGATTCCTCCCAGCATCTCAACTGAAACAAGAGCACTATCCTCGAATTTCTGACGGAGACAAAGATAAAATCTTGGAGGAACTGCGCAAACTCGTTGGACAAAAACTTTCTGTTGTCATCATTGCGGCAATCCCGAAAGAAGGAAAATTAATTTTCTCTGAAAAGAACCCTGAAACACAAGATAAGGGCAGTATGGTGGACAAATATACGCTCGGGGACGAAATTTCTGGTGAGGTCACTGGTATTGTCGACTTCGGAATCTTCGTGAAGCTCGAAGAAGGACTCGAAGGACTCGTGCATATTTCAGAAATGGATTGGGCACTCGTCGAGAACCCTCGCGCGCTCTACAAAGTGGGAGAAGAAGTGCAGGTGAAGATTATTGATATCAAAGACGGGAAGGTATCTCTTTCTATCAAGGCACTCAAACTAAATCCTTGGGTTGACGCCACGAAGAAATATAAAAAAGATGATGAGGTTTCCGGTGTGGTAATTAAGTTCAACAAACATGGAGCACTCGCTTCGATTGAAGAGGGGGTTGCGGGTCTCGTTCACATTTCAGAATTTGGAAGTGAAGAGAAACTCCATGAGAAACTCGAACTCGGAAAGAGTTATAAATTTAAAATCACTCTCTTTGATGCCAAAGAGCAAAAGATGGCACTCTCGTTCATTGATCCAAGTAAAAAATAATTACCACAAAACACCCTCACAGAAATGTGAGGGTGTTTTGTGGTGTAGCTGTTAAGTTCATACTAAAACGTTTAAGCGAGAAAGAATGTCCTGTTTGATTTCTTCTGGTATAACACTTGATTTTTCCCCATATACATTTTGAAGTTTGAGAACCTCCTGTGCAAGCACTTGAGCTTTTTCTTGAGCAACCACTTCCGTTTCCTTATCTATCAAACTCTCCATTTGAGAGAGCCCCAAGTAATTCATAATTATCGTAAGACGAGTGTTCACGCACGCAAGCCAAATATTGTCTGTATTTGCAAACTCTCGTTCAATCTCTTGCGGAGAAAGTGCGATTGCTTCTTGGAGCAATTCAAAATCATTTTTTGGCTCGTCTTCCATATTTATGTATTGAACTCACTCATTGCCCTCTCTCGCCCATCGGAGACAATCGTAAGAAGTGCTTCAGAAACTTTTTTAGAAACTTTTTTCATCACCTCGAGTTCCTTTGGTGAAAATTTTCCAATGATAAATGTATCGACGTCTTTTGGCTTTTTCACTTTTCCCGAAGGTGTGCTTGCACTAATCCCCACACGGACCCGAATAAATCCTTCTGTTTTAATCGCACGAATGATTGATTCCACCCCCCTGTGTCCTCCCGAACCACGATTAAACGTAATTTTTATTTTTCCAAGACCTAAATCAAGGTCATCATGAACAACGATTAATTGCTCTGCTTTTTTCTTGCTGGTTATTAGATTCTTTATACTTCCACCAGACTTATTCATATACGTTTCGGGGAAAAGCACCAGAATTTTTTCTTTTTTGAGTTTTCCTTCTGTAGAGAGTGCTAAATATTTTTTGTTTAGTTTGGGTTCATCCGCTGAAATAGCGTCAAGGAAACGCGCAAGCGCAATGCGCCCAGTATTGTGCCGTGTTTGTTCGTATTCTTCACCCGGATTCCCAAGTCCAACAACTGTGTACATATGAAGTATCTTAGCATTTTATAAATCCCAAGCGAATTTGGTCTGTGTTGACATCAGTGAATGAGGATTCCCTGTGCGAAAACATTGCGCAGGCGGGTAGCCGAGCATAGCGATTCGCGAGTACGCGAATACGCGTGTTTTCGCACAGGAAACCGAATGAGCCCTTGCTGTCAAACGCATTTCCATACTACAATCAATCGCAACTACCTATTCACTATGACAGATTTTGAACAAAAGAAAGATACTTCGAACTCTGTTTCTACTCCAATCACTTCTTTTGAAACAAAATCATCGCCCACCACACCATCTCCAAGAAAAAAATCATTCGTACGAGAATTTATTGAGTTTGCATTGATTGCTCTCATCATTGTCATCCCCTTTCGAATTTTTATTGCGCAACCCTTCATCGTTAGTGGTCTTTCAATGGACCCGACATTCAAAAACGGTGAGTATCTCATTGTCGACCAGCTCACATACAGATTTAAAACCCCAGAACGTGGCTCCATCATCATCTTTAAGTATCCAAAAGACACATCAAAATATTTTATTAAGCGCGTGATTGGTCTCCCTGGAGAAACGGTTCTCATCAAGAAAGGTGTTGTGACGATAAAAAACACCGCGCTTCCAGATGGATTCACTTTAAACGAACCATATGTGAAGTTACCAAAGCAGGATGATTTCAAGACAACGCTTGACCCAGGAGATTATTTTGTGCTCGGAGATAACCGTCTTGGAAGCGCCGACTCTCGTATCTGGGGACCACTTCCTTCAAGCGACATCGTGGGTCGCCCCGTCGTCCGTCTCTTCCCCTTTTCGAATATTACTATAATACCCGGAGACGAGAGAGTACAACTTAGAGAACCGAAGTAGAGGATTCCACCAAGCGCTTATCTATTCTCTGCCCCCATGGAAATAAAGACACAACCACAACCAATACCTCGAAAAAAAGAACCGGCCTTTGCTCTCAAAGGTTTCGACAAAGAGATGGCCACCACTTCCTATTTCGGATTTACTCCAGTACGCACTCCAGAAATAACAAAGGATGATTTCACTAAAGCTCGCATTGCAAAAGACCCGTATTGGGAAAAGAAACGAATCGTCGACACTGCGCCCTTTCCATATGATGTAGTAGAGAAATGCGCGCTCTTGCGGACTTACATTGATTGGGACATGGAAAATCTTCCTCACCCAATCCTGATCTCCTACAAGAAACCGTGCCATGGAAGTGAGTGGAAATCAAATGGTGACTATATCTTGGGTCTTGAAATATTTGATCTTGCAGGAAGTGCCGCTGAAGGAATCCTTCTTCGTACAACGCTCTCGATTCTTTTAGACGAAGGATATAAGAATCTCACCGTCCGGGTAAATAGCGTTGGGGACAGAGAGTCAGTGGCCGATTTCGAACGGATGCTCCAAGGTTATGCGCGAAAAAACATGAACGCCTTTCCTGCCGAACTTCGCAAGCTTGTGAAATCAGATGTTTTTGAGATATTTCGCGGAACTGATCCGAAAGCACAGACGTTTAAAGACAATGCGCCAAAATCCATGAGTTTTCTTTCGGAACCTGCTCGTATTCACTTTAAAGAAATCGTCGAATACATTGAATCAATCGGCGTGCCATACGATATCCTGCCAGAACTCATTGGCGCACCATCATTTTGTTCACATGCTCTTTTTGAAATAGAGAGTGAAGGAAAAATCTTAGCAAGTGCCTTCCGATATTCGCGATTATCAAAAAAGATTGGCTGGAAAAAAGAAATGCCAGCGATTGGAGCGACACTTTCTTTTAAAAAGAAAACAAAGGGCGGCGTCATTAAACACCTTCCGACTCCAAAACTCTATCTCGTGCAACTTGGGTTTTGCGCAAAATTGAAAACTCTCACCGTCCTTGAAGTACTTCGTAAAGCCAAAATCCTTGTTGCCCATTCGCTCGCAAAAGACAAACTTCAAAGCCAGCTTGGAAGCGCTGAAAATCTTCGGGTCTCCCATGTGCTCATTATCGGCCAAAAAGAAGCTATGGAAGACTGTGTGGTAGTCCGCGATATGAATACTCGAGTCCAAGAAACGGTCGCGATAGCAAACCTCCCAGAGTACCTCAAACACCTCAAATAGGCTTGCCGAAAGGGGCTTCCTCTGGTAGCATTACCCTCCTATGGCAACAAACGTTGAAGTAGAGAAATCAGCTACAGAAAACAGCGTCTCCCTCTTACGGAGATTCACGAAGCGTGTCCAAGGCTCTGGGGTGCTCCCCCGAGTACGCTCTATTCGCTACTCCGCCCGCGCGATTTCTGAAAATGTAAAACGAAAAAAGACGCTCAAAGTTATTCGTCGCAGAGCCGAAGTTGCAAAACTCGTGCGTCTTGGCAAAATGGTAGAAAATGTCCGCACACGCCGATAAAACAGAAGCATTCTCGATTCGAAACACCACAAAAGGCAAGCTTCCGAGCTTGCCTTTTGTTGATATGAAAAATCATATTCTCGGTAAATCATACATACTCTCGTCTGTTTTTGTGGGAGATGCACTCTCGCAGAAACTCAACCGCACCTATCGCGGAAAAAATAAACCGACAAACGTTCTTTCATTTTCACTTTCCAAAACCGAGGGGGAAATTTTTTTAAACTTAAAACGAGCAAAAATGGAAGCCCCACAATTTGAAGAAAAATACAGAAACTTTGTTGGATTTTTGTTTATCCACGGATTACTCCATTTGAAAGGACAGGGCCACGGTAGTAGAATGGAGCAAGCTGAAAAGCTTGCGAGAAAAAAGTTTGGAATATTATAGAAAAAAACGAACACAGCGACTATTTTTTCTAAACCCCGAACCAATTTTGCATTCGCATACACCCGCGCAGTGCGTGGCCAGATAGGCCCTACGGTCATAAGCGAAGCGTTGCGCTCCGAAAGGTATACGGGTCATTCGCGCTTCACGTGGAAGTGTGAAAACAAAATTGGTATGGGGTGAGGATTTTTATCTTCACCAATTTCAGTAAAAATCACTCATGGCACGAAACATTATCACCGGCATAGATATCGGCACATATCAAATTAAAGTTGTCGTTGCGGAAAAAACCCGTGAAGAAGACAGGCAGTTCCCGAAAATACTCGGAACTGGGTTTGCTGAATCCAAAGGACTACGCCATGGATATATTGTAAATATCGCCGAAGTCACTCGTGGTATCAAAACAGCGATAGAGCAGGCTCAAAAAACCTCTGGCGTCGCGATACGCCGGGCATATGTTTCTGTAGGCGGTATTGGTCTTTCAGGAACGATTTCAAACGGATCGACGATGATATCTCGCGCTGATTCTGAAATTGCCGATCTTGATATGATCAAGGTTCTCGACATTGCGCGCGCCGAAATCCCCCCTGCTCTTTCTCAAAACCGTCGCATCATTTACGAAATACCTATTAAATATAAAGTTGACGGGAAAGAAGTACTTGGAAATAGACCTCAAGGACTAAAAGGAATGAGGCTTGAAGTGAGGGCGCTTTTCATCACTTGTCTTGAACATCACTTGAAAGACCTCGTGGAGGCCGTGGAAGAAGCGGGAATCGATGTGGTGGATGTTTTGGCCGCTCCGATTGCCGCAAGTTTTGTGACACTCAGCAAGGCACAACGCATTGCGGGTGTTGTGCTTGCAAATATTGGTTCTGAAACCGTTTCGATTGTTGTCTTTGAAGATAACAATCCAGTTTCTCTTGAGGTGTTCCCGATTGGTGGAACTGACATTACAAACGATATTGCTTTGGGCCTGCGCATTCCGCTCGAAGAAGCCGAAAGTATCAAGCTCGGGGGTATAACACAAACCAGTTATCCAAAAAAGAAACTCGATGAGATTGTATCAGCGCGACTCTCTGATATGTTTGAACTGATTGAAGCACACCTTAAGAAAATGGGAAAAAGTGGACTCTTGCCTGCGGGTATTGTAATCACGGGGGGTGGTTCGAATATTTCAACTATTGAAGAGTTTGCAAAGATGTCCCTCAAACTTCCCTCTCGTGTCGCTCATATAAATTTTCCTGACAAAGAGAAGGGGAAAATCAAGGAAGCTTTTTTTGCTGTAGCGCTCGGTCTTTGTATTGCTGGGTTTAATGAAGAAGAAAGCGGGGACCCAGGTATTATAAAAACCCCAACAAATTTTATTTCAAACATTCTCAAAAGCGCAAAAAATTGGCTTCGTCCGTTCCTCCCATAAACCAAAAACCTGTGCGAGAATAATTATCTCGCACAGGTCTACTCTCTAGAGTCGCGTCGAGACCAGGACATCATCCGACGTTACCAGGTCTGGGCCTGGAGTACGCACGGTCACCAGATCGATTGAAGTCCCTCTGTGGGCAACCACACGTGCATCACCCCATACCATGGGACGATTCTCGATAGGAGGAAAGGCAGTGGTTACATACCTATCTCCGCCAAGGGGTCTGAAAATTGCTCGAACAAGCATTTCAGCAACTTTTGGTTGAGCGAGAATGATAATGACTGACCCGTCTCTTGAGAGGCCGTTTCTCTCCTGAAAAAGCTCGAGCTTCTGCAAATAGATTTGAACCTCCCCTTCGTGGTCTTCCTTCGGTACGGTAAGTTGATCATACCGCAACTCCATCCTCTCACTTGCATCTCCCGTGGAAAGGTGAATATCATTGCCAATCACATGACCAGCGCGTGATCCGTCAGTGAAGATGTAAAACATTCCTCTCCGAAAAACCTGACGAAGACAAGTTGTAAGATCCCTCGCCCGCTTCTCAAACAAATTCTGGTTTACTTCGGTCACCTCACCATCTGAAGGTAAGGCGAGTATTGCGCAACTCCTCATATGAAGATCCTCCAAAACGTGAGGGGTTCATGAAAAGGACTTTTTCTTTATTCACGATAGCATGCAGTAAACAAACTTCAAGGATGACTATTTCTAAAAAAACAAAATTCTACTCAATTTTTAATCAAAATTGATAGCCAAAAAAGAGCATAAAATGCCAAATCGTCAAGATTCTCTTTTTAAGAACCTCTGCTATGATTGTGGTACTTCATTAAAACTAGCCCGAGAAGCCCAATTATTATGCCCCAGATAAAACCAGAAGTTGAAGCATTTGCACGCATTAAGGTCATCGGCGTCGGTGGCTCCGGAAAGAACGTTGTGAACCACATGGTGAACTCAAAAGTTCGCGGTGTTGATTTTATTGCGGTAAATACTGACTCGCAAGATCTCCATCACTCACTCGCAAAAAAGAAAATTCATATTGGAAAAAATCTCACGCGTGGACTCGGAACTGGCATGAATCCCGACCTCGGAAAACGCGCCGCCGAAGAAACGAAAGAAGAAATTCAAGAATCAATCAAGGGCGCTGATATGGTTTTCATCTCGTGTGGTATGGGCGGAGGAACTGGCACTGGCGCCGCTCCTGCTATCGCTCGCACATCAAAAGAATCTGGATGCCTCACTGTTGCCGTTGTCACAAAACCATTTTTCTTTGAGGGTCTCCAGAGAATGCGTATCGCAGAGCAAGGTATCGAGGAGCTCAAGCAGTGCGTTGATGCGATTATCATCATTCCGAACGACAGACTCCTCTCGACCATCGAAAAAGACACCACCGCCAAGAACGCCTTTGCAATGTGTGATGATATCCTCCGCCGTGCTGTAGAGGGTATTTCTGACCTTGTAACAACCCCTGGAATCATCAACATCGACTTCGCCGACATAAGGGCAATCATGGAAAACGCTGGTCCAGCGCTTATGGGTATTGGCTACGCTTCTGGTGAAAAGCGCGCAGAGGAAGCGGCCCGACTTGCTATCAATTCTCCCCTTCTTGAAGTTTCAATTTCTGGAGCAAAGGGTGTGCTCTTTTCTATCGCTGGAGGGGACGACCTCACCATGTTTGAAATCCAAGATGCTGCAAAGGTTATCACCGAATCTGTCGACCCAAATGCCAAGATTATCTTCGGGACAGTTCGTGATGAGAAACTTAAAAAGGGTGAGATTAAAATCACCGTCATCGCCTCTGGTTTTCCTGAAAGTCTTATAAAGAAATCTCTCTTCCAAGATTCAGAAGAAAAGAAAGGAAAAATTTATAACAGTGTCCCAATATTTGGCGGTCCAAAAGAAGTCCGCTCGGTAGAAGACAAGAAGCCGGAATCTCAAGTGGTAACTCAAACTCCAACAACACAGACACCCCCCCCTGTTGATGATAATGATGACTGGGGAGCTGTGCCAGCATTTCTCCGAAGATCGAAACTAAAATAAGGACTCGCTCAAATCACTTTTGAAAAGTACGCATAATTTCCTGATGGAAATTTGCTTTGCTCTCACCGTCGTGTTGCGCAGAACTTTTCAAAATCAATTCTCGTTCGTTAACGTTTATACAACACCAAAAAACCGCCATATATGTGTGCACATTACCTTTGGTGATTGACAAGATGAATAGGAGTTAGAGTTGAGAATAGACTGTCTTTCCCCCGACTGGAGCGACATATGTCATTCTGGCACTATTGCAGATTCTACTGGCTCTTTATTCTCATGGTTGTAGTTGTAACGGGGTTAATGAGCTTTCTTGTCGCGTGGCTTGTGGGGTTTAGCATGATGATGACAAGATTCCACACTTTCGGACTGACATACGAAGCGGTTCCGCATTACATTTATGCGACTGCGTATACAATCTGTTTCAGCCTCTGGCTGATTTCAACAAGCTACATTATCAGCCGTTCGTTTCGCGAAGAATTACCTCAATAAACAAACAAGTGAGACCTCATGCCCCGAGATCCAGTATGGATTCGGGGCAGTTTCATGTAAATTTTTGGTAAATTCTTTATTCTCTGTTATCCTTGTTTGTATTAATCCTAACTAAAAGCTAAAAACTTTAAGCTCCCAACTGTTTATATGATATACGACTTAGCAATTTTGGGTGGTGGACCAGGTGGCGTCGCCGCAGGTGTCTACGCTTCTCGTAAGCGATTGAAAACTGTCTTTATCACAGATTCTTTTGGTGGACAAAGTATCGTCTCAGAATCTATTGAGAATTGGATTGGCACAGAAAAGATTCCCGGTATTAAACTTGCAGGAGACTTAAAAAATCACTTGAAAGCCTACGCGGGAGAATTTGTAGACATTCATGAGGGAGAAATGGTAGAGCTGGTTTCAAAAAAAGGGGAAAATTTTGAAGTAAAAACTAACAAAGGTGTATACGAAGCGAGAGCTGTCCTTGTCACTACAGGAAGCCATAGACGCAAACTTGAAATTCCTGGGGCCGAGCAGTATGAAAATAAAGGAGTTACCTATTGCGCATCCTGTGACGGTCCACTTTTTTCAGACAAAGATGTCGTGGTCATCGGGGGAGGAAATGCTGGTTTTGAATCAGCTGCCCAACTCCTCGCATATTGCAAAAGTGTAACACTCCTCAATAGAAGTTCTGAATTCAGGGCGGACCCTGTCACCGTACAAAAGGTTCTCTCACACCAAAATATGAAAAGTGTGATGAATGTCATACCTGTCGAAATCAAGGGTGAGAAATTTGCAAAGTCCCTTGTGTATGAAGATGTAAATACTAAAGAAAGGGTTGAAATCCCCGCAGAAGGCATCTTTGTAGAGATCGGCCTCATCCCTTCAACTAATTATGTGAAAGATATTCTCGAGCTCAATAAATATAGCCAGATTGTGACCGACCCACGAACCCAACAAACGAAAACAAAGGGGATTTGGGCCGCTGGAGATTGCACTGATACGCTCTACCATCAAAACAACATTGCGGCAGGAGACGCGGTGCGCGCCCTAGAAGACATCTATATCACCCTTCACACAAAATAACGACTTACCACTCTAGAGAATCACGACACTTGAAACCAGGGCTCCACGGAAAATAAATAGAAGAGTGAGAATGGCGAAAATAAGAACAAACCCGAGGATAACAAGAGTCGGATGCTGTTTTCGTATTTCTATAAAAATCATAAGTATGAGACAGGCGAACAGAAACCCAGCAAAAAACAGATAGAATGCGGAGAGATTTTTCTTTGGGCTCGTCAGCAAAGTATCAAAATACGAATGTTCTTTTTGAACAGTCGGGCTTGGGTCCATGGTGGCCACAATCGGGATATTTTCAATTTCAGCAAATGTTTCGGTACCCAAAACTTTGTGTGATGAGGCCGTTGGTGCTGTACTCGTGCTTGTGGTTGCTTGTGTTGCTATTAGAGCAGATTTTGGTTTGGTGGGTTTTAAAGTAGATTTTGTTCCGAGCGCAGGAGCTTTTTGCGCAAGAGCTTGGTCAACTTTTACCAAAACACTTTTTTGTGCTTCGGTTAGGGGTCGACCGAACATTTGCACCACAAACGTTGTGGGTCTGCCTTGATACACTCCATTTGCAGTAGCAATACCAACTTCGGTGTATTTCGTATTCAAAATGTTTTCACGATGTCGAGGAGAATTCATCCATGCCTTGTCTACTTCGGCAGAGTCAGAAAAATTTACCGCCAAGTTTTCGCCCGCATATACAAAATCGTATCCAGCAAGCTTAAACCAGTGCCATGGACTCAAACCTTCTGGGCTTGTATGAGCAAAATAACTCTTGATTGCCATGTCATTGGCTTTCATTTGAGCAACTTGTTCGAGTGTTGGACTCACGATAAGTGTTCCGACTTTGCTCTGGGAACGGTCAGCATTCGCAAGATCGACCAATGTGCGAGAAATAACCGCACTGAGAAGATCAGTTTTTTGAATAATAGTGACGTGGAGAAACCCAACAAAAAAAGCAAATATTGCCAGAAATGCAAAACCAGCAAGCGAAGCTTTGCGCATCACGTGCGGTTTATAATCATTTTCCTTGTGTGGTATAAAATATTTTTTCACAAAACCTTTTTACTTTTCTTTTAGTTTTTTAGTTTTCGTATTGCACTCCAGTATACTGCAGTGCTCACTTTCTTCAATCTGTTATATTATAACACAAAAGTTATATAGTATCAAGAACCACTCAGAACCCTACCTATACTACCACTGTTGGTCCTCTCCTTCGCCATCCACAGCCCTCCAAAGGTACCAGGAGGCGACCGTAGCGTATGGGCGCCAGGAAGTGGCAATTCTCTCCATTTGAGCCGGATTTGGCAGTTTTTTGAGCCCAAAAACCCTCGCTATTCCCTTGGCAATGCCGAGATCCCCTGTGGGCAAAACATCTGGTCTGTGGAGAGTGAACATCAGGAACATATCAGCAGTCCACCTCCCTATCCCCTTCACTGCTATCAAGTGTTCACGGATTTCTTCATCTGACATTTTTCCAAATTTTTTTGGCTCAATTATTCCATCGAGAAATTTCTCTGCTAGATCGCGAAGATACTTTGCTTTTTGCCCAGAGACTCCGGCCGTTCGCATTTTTGCGTCCGCTGTCTTTGCAACTTGTGCTGGTGTCGGATGTTTCGTGTTTGGATATAATTCAAGAAATCTTTTGAGTATTGTGCCCGCAGCCTTTCCAGAAAGTTGTTGGTAGATGATTGCGGAAACAAGTGCTTCAAAAGAATCCCGCTTTGTGAATTTTGGAATTGGATTCCGTGCGATCACCTTTGCAAGCTTCTTGTCGTGCCTTTTAAGATGCTCAATGGCATCACTGATATGTTTAGGCTTCAATGTGTGATTTAATCATATCCTTTGCGCGAACTTTTTTCGAGTGAGCGAAAAATGGGCGCGCGCCGAAGGCGCGCTCTAGTTTTTCTCTAACTTCCGAAGAAGTGTCTATTTGTGACCCTACGCGGAATCGAACCGCGCTTCCAGCCTTGAAAAGGCCGTGTCCTAACCGATAGACGATAGGGCCGTCGACAGGTGGCCATCAAAAATGATGGGCCCGTAAAACACAAAACACTCTAACATTTTTTGCCAAAAAATCAAAAAATGCTAGGATATTTTAGCCCATTACATAGTCTATCTTCTGGAAGAGTGGCTGAGATGGGGCAGAAGCAAACTACTTTGCTTCTGCCCGTGAGCGGAGCGAAAGACCACGAGGCCACGCTCCGCGTAGCGGTTTCCATTTGAATGTAATGAATATATGGAAGAGTGGCTGAGTGGTTGAAGGCACTGGTTTCGAAAACCAGCAAGGGTGAAAGCCCTTCGCGAGTTCAAATCTCGCCTCTTCCGCCAGAAATCGAAATCGGGTTCGGAAGCAAAAATATGGTCGGCACGAAGTGCCGTCTGTTCTGAATTCCCCCCAAAAAATCCTGATTCTGAAAGGGTTCGCCACGCAGAGCGTGGCTCAAAAAAGACGGTTCGATTCAAGATTTTAAAATTCGAACCGACTTTTTTAAACAAATGAAGAATTTCTTCATTTGTTTTCTCGTTAGCCAATTCCACTATATGAATATTAGCTTTTAGAAACTTTTCGGTAAGTTCGAACCGATTATGAGATTTTTTCTCAAAAGCCGATAATTTCTCTTTTAAAAGTTGTTTTTGATTCACTAACTTATTTTTAGAATCACGATATTCTTCCAAAGACAAAACATTTTCTAAATATAAGTTCATCAACTTTTCAACTTTTGAATCCAAAAAAGAAATTTCTTCTTTTGTTTTTTGAGAAAAAATCTCACTCGATTGGATTTCGGATGATTGGTCTTTTTTGTTTTCTTCAATCATCCAATTTGCCCAATCGAGTGGCAAAGAAACTTTTTTGATTTCCTCTTGAATTTGAGAAGTGATGAGTTCCTCACGGACATATTTTTGCAAGCAAGGATTTTTCCGTTTGGTACATCGCAGGTAGTTATGACCTTTTTGTGTCTCGGTGGTAATAAAACAGCCACACTCTCCGCAACGAAAAAATCCTCTATACAAAAATGGTTTCAGTCCTTTGCTGTGCGGTTTAGATTTTCGGCTCATCACTTCTTGAACAGAATCAAAAAGTCTCTTTGTGATAATCGGTTTGTGCTTTCCTTCGTAGATTTCACCACCATATCTCATTAACCCTGTGAATATCGGATTTTTCAAAATATTTTGATAATTGGAAACGGAAAGCACCTTTCCGTTCTTTCTACTCAATCCAAGAGCGTTAAACTTATCATGAAGTTGTCGCAAAGTGAAATTTCCAGTTGCATAGGCCTCAAATGTTTTCTTGATTAAGGGAGCGATATTCTCATCAGGTACAATTCCAGCACCTTTGACATTTATATAGCCCAGAGGCGACATTTGAGGCCATATACCGTCTTTCACTTTGTTCCTGTGTCCACGCTTAATATTCTCCGATAAGTTATCTATATAGTATTTGGATTGAGAGAAAGCAATGGAAAGCATGAACTTACCTTGTGGCGTAGTATCACACCAGAAAGTTGGAAATTTTAGCTCGGCAATTTTTCCCGTATCGAGCAAATATATTATTTTTCCACCATCAACGGAGTTTCTCGCCAATCTATCGGGATGCCACGCTAAAATTCCACTCGCCTCATTTGCTTCGATACGGAGAAGCATTTCATTGAATACTGGCCGACCTGGTGCTTTAGCAGTTTGTTTTTCCACGAAAATATCAACAACCTCAATTTGTTCTTTCAACGCTAATTCCTTTAACTCGGCCAGTTGATCCGAAATGCTTCTAACTTGCCGATCTTCTGTATCGGTGGATTTGCGAGTATAGATAAAAAATTTTCTGGTGTGATTATTCATAATTTTGTATTGGCAAACGAGGAGCCACGCTCTGCGTGGCGAACCCTTTCAAATTCAGGATTTTTTGGGGGGAATTCAGAACAGACGGCACTTCGCGCCGACCATATTTTTGCTTCGGAACCCGATTTCGTTTTTTGGCGGTATGTTCTGGACAAAGTTCGAATGTATTTCGAGCAAAATCCGAATGATGAATGAATCGTTCCGCCACTGCCTCGCAGAGCCTCGGCAACCCCGAAAGAAAAACACTCCTTGCTTTCTTGATTTGGCGGGGGTGAAGTTTCTTTTGAAAAAGGAAAGGGTGTTTTTCTTTCGGGGTTCTGCCCTCCAAGTATTCGGGCAGGTGGCGGAACAATGCGGACGAAGTTTTGGCAAAGCAATTTTTTGGGGAAAGGATTTGCCAAAACTTCGGCTCATTTGTTTTTGAATTCGGATGTCGCAAATGGAAAAGGAGGGGTTTGGGGAGGAATTTTCCATTTGCTCCTCTTTTTGTTTTGAGAGAATTGGGGTGGATGGAAGTTTATTGGAATTGATTATTTTCATAATTTTTGTTATCATTGAATTACACTAGTTGAGATAAGTATATCATAAGTAGTGTATTATAGTAGTTTATCAAAGTCAAAAAATTATGGCAAACACAGTTAGCGAAAACATCCGCAAATTAAGACAGAAAAAAGGCATTTCCCAAGATCGGCTATCCAAAGACGCTGATATTGCCTTGAATACTGTTGTTAAAATAGAAACGGGCGAAAACCCTAATCCTACTGTTGATACGCTGGAGAAAATAGCTAAAGCCCTTGGCGTGCCGGTGGCGGAATTATTTAAATAATTTTCATAACTATGATCAATAAAAATGCACAGAAGAAAAAAGAAATTGAGGATATACTAGTCAAATACATGACGAAAATTTCCATATCAAAGAAGAAAAGAGATGCTATCATATCTAGTTTTCTCGAAGCATTAAAAGAAAAAAAGATTGATGAAATAAAACAAGCACTTAAACAATTATGAAATCCCAAGAAAATTTTTTACCACCCCCCACAGAAATAGAGAAAGCAGAAAAAGAGATTGTGCCACAATCTCCGGAGGTTGAAATTGAAGTGGAGATTAGCAATGAAGAATTCGAACAATATGCGACTGCCACCGAAACGCAAATTGAACAACAGACGTCGGAAATATTGCCAGTGGCAGAGCAGAGAATAGAATCCTCGGCGAAAAGTATGAATGTATCACCCGAGACAATGGGAGCTGTTAGACAAGAGCAGGGTCTCGATGCGCAACTGAATGAAATCCAAGCCGAAGCTAGTCAGCTCGCGAATGAGGCAAGGTTAGATATTGAAAAAATTACAGGCAATGAAGAAACAATATCAAATCAAGACAGAGACATAGATAATTCTAGAAATATTGAGCTTTTATCACAAAATAGAAATGTAGATACAGCTAAGGTTTTTTGTCATGTTGATACAGAGGGATTATCCAAAGACAAGAAGAGAGAAATTTATGATAATCCCGAAAACTGGGACGAATCGAGACGATCATTACACGAAAAACTGCAAAAAGAAAACATTCAAAAAGCACTAGATCTATCTAGGCGACTCGAAAAAGAAAACCCCAAAATCCCTCCTCCAACAATTTTTGCTTTGCGAGGATCTCCAGGGGCAGGTAAAACAACATCCCTTCGTAAGGGAAACGAAATGTTTAGAGGTATCTTGGATGAAAACGGACAGCCAAGCGGTTCGTTGGCACCAGATGTTTTTAAGGGGCCTCTCAAAGAGGAGGGTAATTTATCATCTGGTCAGGTTCATGCTGAAAGTACTATGTTGGGTAGAATTGTTAAAAATGAAGTATCTAATACAAACACATCGGTTGTTTTTGATAAATTAATGAATGAGAATGCAGACATAGAAGAAATGATAGAAAGCGCCAAAGAAACAAATCGAAAGATAGCAATTATGGATATTGATGTACCGCTCGAGCTTTCCGCTATAAGAGTTTTGGGTCGCGAAAAGGGCGGTGCTGATCCAAACATAACATTTGAGGGGGTAGAACAGGGATTTCGAGGAATTAGACAAAATCGTGAGGCTGAACATAAAATTCTAGATAGTAACCCGCAATTTGTTAGTGGATACGTATTAATGGCTTACGACAAAGAATCACGACAGTCAGTTGAGGTCGCAATGTGGGATGATGAAACTGGAAATGTTAGAATTGTTGAGGGAAGAGAAAATTTAGCTAAACAATCGATTGAAGATCCAGAGGAAGAGATAGAAAGAATCAAGAATACTGTCATCACAGAAGAATACATAAAAAATTTTACAACAACATATTTCGATGAAAAGTCACAACCATTTGTCGAAAAAACAGCACAAACTTTACGACAGTATTTAGGTAAAACTATTAACATGGCTCTAGACGAAAAAGCACAATAATATTATAATTATGTTTAAGAATATTAACTATATGAATGAAACACCAAAATTTATAAAACAAGAAGACCAGGATCTAATTTATAATAAAATTAGAGAAGAAAAACAAACAAGCTTAAACGAATTAATTAAAAACAATCCTTACAATAAGGAGTTGTTTGATTATCAAAAATTTACTAAGCTTTATTGGCGGCAAGACATACAAGGAAAAGATCTAGATGGAAGCGAAAGTCAATCAATACTTGATGAATACACAAGGCAGTATTATGGAAGTTTTCCTGATGCAAAAACAATTGAGGATTTTGCCAAGGCTAAAGAAAGATTAGATGCTGAAATCAATTAATGATCATTTGTTAAATGTTTTATATCATTAATTCTTTTTGAGAGACGGTTGACTAATGGGTGGTTACCCATACGATTCTTGAAAATTTTTAATATTTCGCCAGCAAGCCATAATTGGTCTTTTAGTGGCGCATTATATTTTTTTAAGACGACATGGTATTTTTTATTTTCGATAGTGGTCGCAAGCGACTGATAATTGTTTAGCTTATCTGCGCAACTTATCAAAAGGACACTCTCTGAAGCATTTTTAAGATGTTTTAAGTATCCTAATTTTCGTGAACGCCAGGTAGCTTTAGCGTTAGTTTGTTTTTTAGGATCTTTTTTTTCACTTAATGCTCTTACTAATTTTAAAACACCAGAACCATACTCCTTCTTTATAATTTCAGCAAGTTTTAAATCTACATCCTCTAAAACATCATGAAATAAAGAAGCAATCAAAACTTCTTCATCATTTGTAAATTCCGAAAGTATCAACATTACAGAATATGGATGCGCAATATAAGGTGTTTTGTTAAAATCTTTTCTAACTTGATTTCTATGCCAAACTGCAGCCTGACTAACTGCATTAATAACTTTTGAAGAAAATTTCATACTTTTATAGTATAACTTTTATAGTTGAATAGTCCTAATTCCAATAAACTTCCATCCACCCCAATTCTCTCAAAACAAAAAGAGGAGCAAATGGAAAATTCCTCCCCAAACCCCTCCTTTTCCATTTGCGACATCCGAATTCAAAAACAAATGAGCCGAAGTTTTGGCAAATCCTTTCCCCAAAAAATTGCTTTGCCAAAACTTCGTCCGCATTGTTCCGCCACCTGCCCGAATACTTGGAGGGCAGAACCCCGAAAGAAAAACACCCTTTCCTTTTTCAAAAGAAACTTCACCCCCGCCAAATCAAGAAAGCAAGGAGTGTTTTTCTTTCGGGGTTGCCGAGGCTCTGCGAGGCAGTGGCGGAACGATTCATTCATCATTCGGATTTTGCTCGAAATACATTCGAACTTTGTCCAGAACATACCGCCAAAAAACGAAATCTTTTTTTGAAGCCGAAATGGGGTCGGTGTTTCTGTTAATGGGTTGTTAAAATGGATTTATAGTGTCAAGTTGGTTTGACATTTATTGATTAATTCATATACTGTACTCATAAACATGAGTGAATATATTTCAAATCAAGTTAATAAGCTACGGGCTGATAAGAGTGTTACCCAAGAAGAACTTGCAGAGAAAGTGGATGTGAGTCGTCAGACAATCATCGCAATCGAAAAAGGCAATTACACGCCCTCGGTATTATTAGCCATTAAACTCGCGGCTTTTTTCAATGTACCTGTTGAGAAAATATTTAAAATATCCCATGAAAAATAATTTAAAAATGGAGACCATGATTTCTTTGGTGCTTGTAATACTGGCGATACTACTTCTAAACCCTTTTCACTTTTGGATGCCAAACATGGCACATATGGTTATGCTCGCTTTTACTCTTGTTATTTTTGCCTTGTTTGCGATTTTTATTCTCCGAGAAAAAATTCAAGACGAAAGAGATTCAGTGCATCGGATGCTTTCAGGTAGGGTTGCTTTTCTCACAGGATCAACGCTTCTAACAATTGGAATTGTCGCCCAGTCTTTTGAAGACGCCGTGGATGTATGGCTCGTGGTTGTACTCGTAGCAATGGTTTTGTCAAAACTAGTTACAAGAATGTATAGCGATAATCGTCTATAAAGTGCATCATGTAGTTATCCACAAAACAAATGTAAAGCATGCTTTACATTTGTTTTGTTTTTATCTATACTTAAGCCATTAACATTAATAACTAAAAACACATTTATATGAATCAAAAATTAATTATCGGTGTTATCACTATTATCATTGTTGCTGCGGGGGTCGGTATCTATTCTTCAAACAGTTCCAAGAGAGAAATGGCAAAGAAATCTGCTATGGAACAACAAAAAGAAAAGGAAGCTATGATACAAAAGGAAAGTGATGGAGCGATAGAAAAACCAGAAGGGGCTATGGTAAAAAAAGAAGGTGCGATGATAAGCCAAGGTATGACTATGAAGCTTGCTTCGCTTGGGAATTCAGGGGTGACAGGCGATGTACTCTTTACGCCAAAAGAGGACAAAACGGAAGTAAGCATCATGCTCAAGGGCGCGGTAAAGGGATCTGTTTATCCTTCACATATCCATGAAGGGTCATGTCCAACACCTGGAGCTGTTAAGTATCCACTTACCAGTATTATTGACGGAAAGTCCATTACTCTTGTGAATATCTCAGTGGATCAGCTTTTAAAGGCCCCACCACTAGCAATCAATGTTCACAAATCTCCTACAGAACTCAAGAGCTACGTAGCGTGCGGTGACCTAAAAACTGCAATCGTAGCATCAGTAAGTGGTGTGATGGTAAAGCAAGAAGGAGCAGTGATGGAAAAGAAAGAGGAGGGCGTAATGATGGCGAAAGCTGGTTCATATGAAGCATATAGTCCTGAGAAAATTGCTCTCGCTTCATCTAAAGGAAATGTTGTCCTTAACTTTTCCGCAGCGTGGTGCCCAACCTGTCGTGCTCTTGAGGCTAATATAAATGCGAACCTTGCAAACATTCCTTCCAATTTAACAATTCTTAAAGTTGACTACGACAACTCAACCGATCTTAAGAAAAAATACGGTGTTACATACCAGCACACACTGGTGCAAGTCGACAAAGATGGCAACCTCATCAAAAAATGGATGGGAAGTCCCACTCTCGCTGCTTTTGTTGCGGAGGTTAAATAAAGAACATGACCCTCCTTATTATTTCATTTGTCGCAGGAGTACTCACCATCCTTGCGCCATGTATCTTGCCACTCTTGCCGGTAATCGTCGGCAGATCGCTTTCTGACGGAACGGTGAGTAAGAGAAGGGTGTTTATCATAACACTCTCTCTTGGACTTTCCATAGTTCTTTTTACTCTGCTCCTTAAGGCTACTACGCTGTTTATAGACATACCACAAGATTTCTGGAAATGGTTTTCAGGAGGAACAATCTTTTTGTTCGGCCTCGTCTCTCTGTTTCCGTCTCTCTGGGAAAAGATTTCTCTTACAGGAATTATTAGTCGTAAATCAAATGAGGTTCTTACTAAGGGATATAAAAAGGATAATGTCTGGGGTGATGTCATCGTTGGCACATCTCTAGGGCCAATCTTCTCAGCATGTAGTCCAACGTACTTCGTTATTCTCGCGACAGTGTTACCTGCAACACCCGTTCTAGGCGTAGTGTACCTTCTTGTATACGCGCTTGGCCTCTGTCTCGCTCTTTTGTTTGTTTCGCTCGTTGGACAACGTATTATGGTGCGACTTGGCATTGCGGCAGATCCTAGAGGATGGTTCAAGAGAATCATGGGAGTTATCTTTATCTTGGTCGCCCTTACTATTATCACCGGTTATGATAAAAAACTTCAAATTTTAATTCTTGATGCAGGATTCTTTGATGTTACTAAGATCGAACTGAAACTTCTTGAGCCAATAAAATAACCATATGAAACTAGAAATAATTCTTGGTGCTATTGTGCTCACTGTCTTTTTAGGAGGAGGTATCTTCTATGCTACTTCTATAAAAAAAACAGTACCGGAGGATACCCGTTCTGCTGGAACAATACATAATGCAAATGACGAAACGCAAGATGTTGCTATAGACCCTGTTAATAGCGGACTAAACATCCTAAGTAATACCAAGAAACAAAATAGCATAGCTCTTCCTGTAGGGCCAAAATTCCTCAGTATTGAAGAAAAAAAGGCGAAGTTCTCTCTTGCAAATGATATCAGCACACCCGATGGGTTTATTAATACAGACGGCAAGCCAATCAGTATTTCGGAGTTCAAGGGCAAAAAAGTAGTGCTCCTAGATATTTGGACTTACAGCTGTATTAATTGCATACGAACTATTCCGCACTTGAATGAGTTGCACAAAAAATATGAAGATCAAGGACTGGTGATCATCGGTCTCCATACGCCGGAGTTTGCATTTGAGAAAGTGCAGAAAAATGTGGAGGATGCGGTCAAGCGCTTTGATATCAAATACCCTGTGGTGCTCGATAATGACTTCTCGACATGGAATGCGTACGGCAATCGCTACTGGCCACGCAAATATCTCATTGATATGGATGGATACATTGTCTATGACCATATTGGCGAAGGTGGATACGAGGAAACAGAGAAGGTAATACAAAAAGCTCTCCTTGAGAGGAACACGCGTCTCGGTGTTGAAATGAAAGTGCCCGTGGCTAACTCTGGAGTAATAAATAAAATTGTCACTGACAGAGGACAAGTGCGGAGCCACGAACTATATTTTGGCTCGGCTCGAAACACCGACCTTGAAAACGGTAAATCGGGAACTTCGGGTCCACAGACACTCACGGTTCCTTCTGACTTGAAGGCGGATCAACTTTACCTTGGTGGTAATTGGTCCATCACTCCAGAATATGCTGAAAGCAGCATTGGTGGCACTATAGCCCTTAAGTACAAAGCAAAAAATGTGTATCTCGTGGCGAGCTCGGAAAACGGAGAAGCTGTGGAAGTTTTTGTAGATGGAAAATCTATCGGTACCGTATTTATAAAAGGCGAAATGCTTTATACCATAGTCGCAGGTACGGATTACAAGGAGCATACTCTCGAAATTAAAGTCAAAAATTCCGGAGTTAAAGCTTTTGCATTTACTTTTGGTTAGAATGACCGCAGAAATCTAGAAATCTTATGAAAAATAAAATTTTACTTTGGGGTCTATTGTTTGTGGTTGTAGGAGTTGGGTTTTTATTTAAAAAAGATTTTAAGCCAAGTTCTTCGAGTGTGAGGGAATTTATTCCAATTACTGCGATTACGCATGGGCATGGACTTTCTGTTGACCTACTTCGTAGCGACAAGGTCTATATCGCCACTCATCATGGTCTTCTCTTATTTGATAATGGCAAGCTCTATCGGGTAGGTACTGGGAAAGACGATTACATGGGATTCTCACAGCATCCGACTGACCCCACTATCTTTTTTGCGAGTGGTCATCCAAGCACCGGAGGTAACATCGGGTTTCAAAAATCTATAAATGGTGGTTTTGATTGGGAGATATTATCTGAAGGTGTAGATGGCCCAGTTGATTTCCATGCAATGGCAGTGAGTCCTGTAAATCCCGACTATGTATACGGGTGGTTCCAAGGGAATATACAGAGAAGTATTGATGGTGGAGCACACTTCGAAATTGTAAATAAAAATATTCTTGCAGTCTCTCTCACGGCTGATTCAGAAGATTCAAAAATAGTATACGCGGCAAATCCACAAGGATTGGGAATCGTCGTAACTCGCGATGCCGGCGTCACTTGGTCTCCACTCTCGCCCGATCTGTCTCCCGGAGGAGTTTCTGGAATTGCCAGTGATCCAAAAAATTCTAACAACATGCTCGTGTTCTCGGAAAAATTTGGAGGACTTGTCAAAAGTATTGATCATGGCGCGACATGGAAAAAAGTTCAGTCTGTATTTGATGGGACGGTTCTCTTTACTTCATTTTCCCGCAAAGATTCTTTGATTGTTTACGCCCTTACACACACTAATTCTCTCTATAAAAGTATTGATGGTGGGAATAGTTGGAACCAAATTATAAAGGGTCAAAAAGAATAACAATTGTGGAAAACAACTATGCATAAAAACATCTTTGTTGCAGTCCTGCTAGCTATTGTGGCAGTTGGTCTGTATTCATCTAAAATCTTAAACAAAGAGAGGGATGCTGCTACACCTATTCGAGACGAAACCGTAGGACTGTCTGTGGCATACTTTGCGGGGGGGTGTTTTTGGTCTGTCGAATCAGCACTTGAAAAATTAGGCGGAGTCACCGAGATCATTTCCGGTTATATGGGTGGGGAAGAAGAAAATGTAAGCTATGAAGATGTAGCATCTGGTAAAACAAGGCACAGGGAAACAGTACAAGTCTTTTATGACCCCGCAAAGGTTTCATACGAAGAGTTAACAGAGTATTTCCTTAAACATATTGACCCTACAGACGAGGGTGGTTCATTTTATGACCGCGGGTATCAATACACATCGGCGATATTTTATTTAAATGAAACAGAAAAAGATATTGCGATATCGTCTATTTCAAAACTTGATCAAACCAAGGTTCTTTTGAAACCGATTGTTACAAAAGTTGAACTCGCAAAAAAATTCTTTCCTGCAGAGGAATATCATCAGGATTATTCAAAGAAAAACCCTACAAGGTATGCGCTTTATCGCAAAGCCTCCGGCAGAGATTCCTTTTTCAAGGAGACATGGGAAAAATTCCCGGAAAACACAGTTAACGTAGCGCCTCAAAGTGATATTATGGTAAAAGTAGGGTCGTGGAAAACTTTTGTAAAACCATCTGATGGCGAATTAAAGAAAATACTAACACCACTTCAGTACTCGGTAACACAAAAAGAAGGTACCGAAACTCCATATGATAATGTGTATGTCGATAATAAAAGGGAAGGTATTTATGTAGATATTGTTTCCGGAGAACCGCTCTTTTCATCAAAGGACAAGTACGATTCGGAGACGGGATGGCCTTCGTTTACAAAGCCTTTGGTAGAGGGTAACATTGTAGAGAAAAAAGATTCTCTCTTGGGTTTCTCAAGAACGGAAATTCGTTCAAAATACGGAAACTCACATTTAGGACATGTCTTTGATGACGGCCCGCGAGATCGTGGAGGTAAAAGATATTGCATGAATTCGGCAGCCATGAAGTTTATCCTAAAGGCGGACATGGATAAGCTTGGGTATAGAGAATACCTCAAATTTATAGAGTAATATTATATAAATACAATGGAAAAAAACATTTTTTGGTATCGAAATAAAGAGCCAGTCACTGGCGAAAAGCTACCAGAAAATATTTCTACTGATGTCGTGGTTGTGGGCGGTGGAATGGCTGGTTTATCATGTGCGCAAAAACTTCGTGAAGAGGGCTTGAGTGTAGCATTGATCGAAAAAGATTTTTGTGGTGCTGGAGCTAGCGGTAAAACATCAGGATTCATCACTCCCGACTCTGAGGTAGAGCTTAGTTCACTTCTTAATAACTATGGGGCAGAGAAAGCAAAAAATATTTGGGAATTTGCACTCTCTGGTGTAGAAATAATCCGTAAAAACATTGAACTACATAACATCCAATGTGACTACCAAGTGCAAGATTCACTCTTTATTGCCAACAGCTTCGCGCATACTAAATATATAGAGGAAGAACACAAGGCTCGAAAAACTCTGGGATATAGGAGTACCCTCTACAGTGTAAAGGAATTGGAACATATAATTGGAACTAAGCAATATAGAGGCGCAGTCAGATATCCAAATACTTTTGGCATGAACTCGTATCTCTATTGCCAAGCACTCCGAGATATTGTTATCGAAGCAGGAGTGAAAATATATGAAAACACCAGGGTTTTACGTGTTAACGCAGAAGGAGTAGACACTGCCTTTGGTAGAGTAACTGCAAGGAAAATAATTGTGTGCGGAGATCGTTTTATTCCTGATTTGGGTGTGCTCCAAAAAGAGATTTATCACGTGCAAACATTTTTAGGCATATCAAAGCCATTAAACGAAATTGAAATTAAGAAAATTTTCAAAGATAGTCATATGATGGTATGGGATACTGATTTGGTGTATAACTATTTTCGCGTAACGGGCGATAATAGAGTTTTGCTTGGGGGCGGAGATGTTCTGTACACCTATGCGCATAGTCCAACAGACAATACCGCGCGCTTTAAGCGACAATTGACCGCTTATTTTAAAAAGAAATTTCCAGATATTGCAATTGAATTAGAGTATGTATGGCCGGGTATGCTTGGGGTGAGTAAGGATCTGTTGCCTATTATGGGTTCAGATGAGAAATTAGAAAATGTTTGGTATGTTGGTGCAGCTACAGGACTGCCATGGGCGGCGGCTTTGGGTGTATATGCCGCCGAGAGAATTATTGATGGACGAAATGAATTTGATGAAACTTTTTCCTGGAAGAGAAAGTTTGTCATTGGCCCGCGCATGCAGGCACTCCTGACGACGCCAGTGACTTATGCAGTATCACATAGTATTGTAAAATATATAAAATAATCTACATTTTCTATATGAATAAAAAAATTATTTTAATCATCGTTGGAACAATATTTATTGGAATTGGATACTTTCTCCTCTCACCACTTTGGCGTAGTGTAAAATTGAATGAAGCTTTACCACAAACTCTAGTTGTAAAAGACAATATGGATACGATGGATGCTGTGACCAAAGAGCGATTCATAAAAGAAGTCGAAGCCATGAAAGACGAGACTATAGTTAAATCGGATAGTATGCCATCTAATACACCGGTTATACTTAAACAAGCTGTGTTGGTGGCCCGGGCACACGATGTTAAAGGTAAGATATCGCTCATTCAATCCGGAGACCAATATTTTATCCGTTTTGAAGATCTGAAAACTACAAATGGACCGGATTTACGAATTTATCTTTCTGCTGGGCTTGGTGTCGATGATGCTGTAGATTTAGGTGCGATTCGGGCGACCGAGGGTAATGTTAATTATTCTATTCCGGCGGGCACAGATACAAAAAAATATCACAATGTACTGATATGGTGTCGAGCGTTTGGTGTTTTGTTTAGTTATTCAGAGTTGTAACCTTGGCGATTGGTTATCTTACGTTAGGTACTGCTAGTATATTGCGAGGAGAAAAATCATCTTAATATACGATATGAAAACTTCAAAACAATAAATAGACCTGATTTATACATCTACCTTGCCAAGGACCTCGATGCTAAAGATTTTGTAAGTATCGGGCAGTTAAAAGCGACAGAGTAAGAGCAGATAACGCTAGATTGCTTCGGTTAGGATTGCTTTCGAAAAAGGTTCGAATTTTGTACAATGAATACCGCCAATGATTTGCGAGAATGACTATTAAGCTATTCGAGCGAATCATCATTGCGAGAGTGAGAGAGATTTGAAAGCCGGAGTTTGTGCAGGCAAACGAGGCGTGGTCGCGGAAATTTCCAGCAGGAAATTATCTGTAACCAAATCTCTCTAAATAATACATATGCGCGGTTAGCTCAATTGGTAGAGCGCCACATTGACGTTGTGGATGTTACAGGTTCGAGTCCTGTACCGCGCACCGATGAAAATACTATCTATAGAAACCTCGTGTGACGAAACAGCAATTAGTGTTCTCGAAGCGCATGGCTCACTTTCAAAACCTAAATTTAAACTTTTGGGAAATTCTTTGTATTCACAAGTTGCCATTCATGCACAGTATGGTGGTGTCTATCCAAACCTTGCAAAACGCGAGCATGCAAAAAACATTCTTCCTCTTACAGAAAAAACATTGCGAGAAGCAAAAATGTTTAAAGATAAAAAAACACAAATCAACACCCGTGTTTTGTCTCGTGTAAAAAAAATCCTTGAAAGAGAGAGCGATCTATCCGAAAGATTTATTCCATTTATAGAAAACACCGAGAAACCAAAAATAGATGCGATTGCAGTAACATATGGCCCCGGACTTGAACCTGCGCTTTGGGTAGGTATCAATTTTGCTCAAGCGCTTGGTCTCGCCTGGGGTCTTCCAGTCATACCAGTAAACCATATGGAGGGTCACATCGTCTCAGTGCTCATGGGGAAAAATGCAAAAACATCTCTCACCTTCCCCACTCTTGCACTCCTCATATCAGGTGGCCACACCGAACTCGTATTTGCAAAAAAGCCCCTTGAATACCAAATAATCGGCCGAACTCGTGATGATGCTGTTGGTGAAGCGTATGACAAAGTCGCCCGCATGCTTGGTTTCCCGTATCCTGGCGGACCAGAAATAGCGCGCCTGGCTGAAAAAAATAGAAAAGAAAAAAAAAGAAAGGTTTCTTGGAATTTTCCTCGACCGATGATTCACACTCCCGATTTTGATTTTTCTTTCTCAGGACTTAAAACTTCGGTACTCTATCGCGTGAAAGATAAAAAACTTAACACCACACAGAAAGCAGAAATCGCGAAAGAATTTGAAGAAGCAATCCGAGATGTGCTTATCACAAAAACTCGGAAAGCCATTCTTAAATATAAACCAAAGTCCCTCGTAGTTGCGGGTGGAGTTATTGCAAACACTCACATTCGAAGTGAATTTGAAAAACTCGCACAAGCAACGAGAGGGCTCAAACTTTTCTTCCCCACTCGAGAACTTTCTACAGACAACAGTGTAATGATTGGAATTTCTGCGTACTTACGCATACAAAAAAACAAGAAGCTCCTTATACGATCACGACGAGCCATCCGAGCGGATGGGAACCTAAATCTTTAGTCTTTGATTTCTACAAGTGTTCGAACCTCCTTTTTCTTGAGAGAAAGCCAGAGCGCTGCGACGGAGAGAATCACTACAAGCACAAGCAGTGGGAGCACGAGCGCATATGAATGGAGAGCAAGAGAAACAAGAACCGCAACAAGAAGACCCAAAACAAAGAAGAAAACTTTTCTTAATCTGATAGAATCTACAGAAAGCTTACCGTCCTTATTTTGACGTCCTACAAGAAAACGAGAAAGCAAGTAGACGGCGACAAGGAGAGCAAGAAAGAGAAGGACGATTTGGAAAGATTCTTTAGAGTTGCGAGGACCAGCAAATACTGCGGCGGCAACCGATCTCCACTGCGGATTAGAAAAGATTCCCGCGCGGAGAATTCCTTTTGAGGAATCGTCTCCTTTCACCTGAGAAGAGTTTTTCTTTGTGGCCACCTTTGAACTAGTAACTTCGATGGTTTTTGCTAACGCTCCGCGAAGATTAACAGGGAGGCTAGTATTTGTACTAAGAATCTGTCCTTTACCTTGTCCTGCTGATGTTGGGGTCGATACTCCCGGAATACTGATTGAATGATCTGAAAGACCTTGCATGAGAGCTTTGAAGTCAGAGATTTCTTGCGTCTGTCGTGGATTTAAAGGAAAAGCCTTATCACAGAAAATCTCATTTACTTTCTTCTTCGTAAGGATATACACATATCCAGTAGGCTGTGTGTGTCCCCATGGCGTGAGAATGTCTGCCTTGAAACGGTTCTGGAACGTAGACACAGCATCAAATGTTTGCTGATCAAAGATGCCAGAAATTTTTAAATCTTTAAAACCTTCAAGAGTTTTTAAGAACACCTGAAGTTTTATAACTTCAATAGGATTATTATTCTGATCGATATGGAGGTAGTCTTTCAAATAATCACAACTTGCAGCTGCACCAAGAATTTGTGGGAGCGCTACATACCCTCCACGGCCTCCACTGCGTCCACCTCCGCCACCTGAAGTGCTTCCGCCTCCACCGCCTGAACCTCCACCGCCTCCGTTACTAGCAGTGACAGTCACTGTTGCAGTGGCGGTGGCGCTTTGCGTCCCGTTTGAACAAAGGATTGTGTAAACGGTCGTTACTGTAGGAGTTACCAGTTCACTTCCTGATGTAGAGGTGGCTGTACTCCAAGGTGTAGCAAAACATGAGGTTGTATTTGTTGAGTTCCATGTAAGTGTTGAACTTTGTCCCGCCGTAATTGTAGAAGGGTTTGCAGAGAGTGCGACTGTTGGGGCATTCCCACCGCCACCACCATTGTCTGTCGAAACAGAAACAGTTGCAGTGGTGGTGGCGCTTTGCGTCCCGTTTAAACAAAGGATTGTGTAAGCGGTTGTTGTTGCGGGACTGACAAGCTCACTACCTGTGGTAGATGTTGCCGTTGTCCATGGGGCAGAACATGAAGTCGAGTTTGTTGAAACCCAAGAAAGTGTTGAGGTTGCACCTAAGGTTATCGAGACAGGATTTGCAGAGAGTGTGACTGTTGGGGCATTTCCACCACCCCCTGATGTTACAGTGACTGTAGTTGTCGTTGTGGCGTTCTTGGTTGCGTTTGAACACACCAATGTATACGCGGTGCTTGTTGCAGGGCTGACAACCTGACTACCAGAAGTAGAGGTTGCTGTCGTCCATGGAGCATAGCAACTGGTCGTATTAGTTGAAATCCAAGACAGTGTTGAAGTTGCTCCCAAAATAATTGTGGAAGGGTTTGCAAAGAGTGTTGCTGTTGGATTGTGTTCGCCACCACCATTGTCAGCCGGGGCAACTGTTATTACTAATTTCTTTTCATCTACACCACACTGATTTGTCGCGCGGAGAGGAATGTTAAATACTCCAGAAGCCGTTGGGGTTCCTGAAATTGTATTGGTTGCAAATGTTAAACCGGTTGGAAGTGTTGATGTCCCAACTGAATACGTGACAACTGTCGTTGAACCTGTTGAGATCGCAGACAGTGTATATGAGAATGGGACGCCGACATTACCAGTCGCTGTGAGCGGGCTTGTAAATACGGGAGCGTGACACTCACCACCCTTCTTAAGTACCGTAACCGTGACCGAGGTGTGAACTTTGTCTGAAACACCTCCGTTGCAGAAAATTTCATATGTCTTTGTTTCTGTTGGACTTACTGTTTGTGTACCAGAAGTGGCAACACTTGTAGTCCAGTTTGCTGAACAGTATTTGGTGTTTTTTGAATTCCAAGAAAGTAAACTCGATTCACCGAGATGAATTACGAGAGGGTCTGCTGTAAGAGTAACGGAGAGGTGCCCGCCTACACAATTGGAAGAATCATCATTTGATGAATCTTCCCCACATGAACCTTCGTCTTCCTTCTCTCTGGGTTTATCTGAATCTTTATGGAGATCAAGGGGTGAGATTGAGTTACCCACAGGAGACTCAATATTTTGAGTTGGATGGATATCGACATTTAAATTCACCAATGGTGCAGGAACTAAATCAGGAGTGTCACTTATTACTGTTTCTGCTTTTACAGTTTGTGCAATCACAGCGTGTGTTGCGTCAAAAGAAACAATAGAGAAAGCTACAAGAATTCCAAAAAGGACTAGGAAGCCTATATGGAGGGCTTTTTGGTACACTGACTTTGTTACGGGCATATTTTTCATTATTACTGTTTTAAATAAAAATCTTAAGTAATCAACATCCTCCATTTTTTAATAATATTGTCAAGTTTTATAAAAAGATATGTTTGTGATAATAAACTATATTTTTAGCCATATTATATAGTTTTGTCCTTTATATAAAAAAGTCCTCAAATTAATTTTGGTGTAAGTCCGAATAAGTCTATAGGACTGGCTATATTATCTTAAGGACTTTTTTTGTGAAAAAAAGATATTTTACTCGTTTTTTTTGTCTTTTATAATTGCTTTTCTCTAAACCATGAATGAAATACCGAATAACGAAGCCTTATATTTGTGTTATGATGCATAAAATAATGAACGAGAAGCTCCTCAAGCCCTACAACCCACAGGAAACTGAAACGAGGATATATCAACTTTGGGAACAAAGTGGTCTCTTTAATCCTGATACATGTGTAAAGGATGGATATACTAGTCCAGATGCGGAACCATTCACAATCGTAATGCCCCCCCCAAACGTGACTGGGGTGCTTCATATGGGTCATGCTTTGATGCTCACTCTGGAGGATATACTTGTGAGATTTCAGCGTATGCGCGGGAAAAAGACCCTTTGGATTCCTGGAACAGATCACGCAGCTATTGCCACCCAAGCGCGTGTTGAGAAAGACATCTTAAAGAAAGAAGGTCTCTCCCGATACGATCTTGGGCGAGACGAACTCCTGAAGAGGATAGAAGTTTTTGCTCAAGAAAGTCACGACATAATTGTCTCTCAAATAAAAATTATGGGCGCTTCATGTGATTGGTCGCGTGAAGCGTTTACTTTGGATACTGTTCGCACAAAAGCGGTGCGAACCATGTTTAAAAAAATGTATGAAGATGGTCTGATTTATCGAGGTCACAGAATTGTGAACTGGGATCCAAAGGGGCAAACTACCATCTCTGATGATGAGATCGTATATCAGGAAGAAAAAACTACTTTTTATTATTTTAAATATGGACCATTTATAATCGGTACTGCCCGCCCCGAAACCAAGTTCGGAGATAAATATGTCGTCATGCACCCAGATGATGTTCGTTACAAACAATACAAGCATGGAGAAAAACTCAAACTCGAATGGATAAACGGACCGATTACTGCCACCATCATCAAAGACGAAGCGATAGATATGGAATTTGGAACTGGAGTTATGACAATCACTCCATGGCACTCTGTAATTGACTTCGAAATTGCAGAGCGACATGGACTCGACAAAGAACAGATCATTGACGATAAAGGAAAACTTCTTCTTATTGCCGAGGAGTTTGCTGGAATGAAAATCACCGAAGCCAGGCCAAAAATTGTTGAGAAACTACGAGAAAAGGGACTGCTTGAAAAGGAAGAGCCGTACATACATCAGATTGCAACTGCCGAACGAACGGGGGCTGTTATTGAACCACAAATCAAACTTCAATGGTTCATAAACGTTAATAAAGAATTTACACTTAAAAAGTCGAAACTTGAAGGGATTCCCTCTGGGTCTTCAACAACTCTCAAGGAAATCATGCGTAGAATGGTGGAGACGAAACAGATACACATCATCCCTGAATACTTCGACAAAACCTATTTTCATTGGATTGAGAACTTAAAGGACTGGTGCGTAAGTAGACAAATCTGGTATGGCCATAGGGTGCCTGTCTGGTATAAAGGAGAGGAAATATACTCCGGAATTGAAGCCCCACTTGGTGATGGATGGGTCCAAGATGGAGATACCTTGGATACATGGTTTTCATCAGGTCTATGGACCTTCTCAACCCTTGGTTGGCCAGAAAACACCCCAGACTTAAGCCTATACCACCCTACTGATGTGCTTGAAACCGGATACGAAATTCTCTTTTTCTGGGTTGCCAGAATGATTCTTATGAGTGGATATGCGCTTGGTGATATTCCCTTTCACAGCGTGTATCTTCATGGAACCGTGCGTGATGGACAAGGACGCAAAATGTCTAAGTCTCTTGGAAACGGTATCGACCCAATTGATGTTGCAAAAGAGTTTGGAACCGATGCGGGGCGCATGGCCCTCGTCGTCGGGACAGGACCAGGAACAGATAGTAAGATTTCACTCGAAAAGATTCGAGGCTATAAACATTTTTGCAATAAACTCTGGAATATCACTCGATTTATACTTTCGAGCACTGAAAGTTATTCGTACGATGAAACATTTTCTACTTATACAGAAAGAGATCAGAATCTTCGAACAGAACGTGACTCGCTTTTCGCAGAAGTTACAGAAGAATTAGAGGGATTTAAATTTCACCTGGCAAGTGAGAAATTGTACCACTATGCGTGGAGTACGCTTGCTGATGAACTTATAGAAGAAAGTAAAACAATACTCGGTAGTCAAACCCCCGGAAGCACACCAAGTACTGCGAGCGATGGAGAGAGAGATTCTCGTGCCCAGTTTCTCCTTGAGACTCTTTATAAACTCCTCATCGTGCTTCATCCCTTTGTACCCTTTGTGACTGAAGAGCTCTGGTCGATACTTCCAGAAAGAAAGGGCAAGAAAAGAAACCTTCTTATGGTTGAGCCGTGGCCTATTAAAGAAAATTCATGAACTTTACCCTCCCGTCAAGTGTAATATTTTTTTCTCTTGTTGGTGGGATTATTCCAGCACTCATTTGGCTTCTCTTTTGGCTCCGAGAAGACAGGAAGAGTCCCGAACCTCGTGGGCTTATTATGGCAACTTTTATTGCAGGCATGATTGCCGTCCCCCTTGTTATCCCCCTTCAAGAGTGGGTAAAAAATTTCGGAGACCAGTCGTTTACGTTCTTTTTGTGGGCAACTATTGAAGAGTTTTTTAAATTTGGAGCCGCGTGGCTCGTGGCGCTTCGACGAAAAGAGATGAATGAACCGATAGATGCGATTATTTATATGATGACGGCCGCACTTGGTTTTGCAGCCCTCGAAAATACTATCTTTTTATTTCACCCACTTCAAGCTGGGAACATAACAGAGACACTTATCACGGGCAATGTGCGATTCATCGGGGCAAGCTTACTTCATACTATTTCTTCTGCAGCGATCGGTATTTCTATAGGGCTTTCGTTCTACAAAGACAAGATGACGGAGATTACATACGTAACTGGAGGAATAATCACAGCTATACTATTGCATACTGCATTTAATATCTTTATAATTAGAGAAAGTAATGGAATAACGTTTGCAGTGTTTGGATTCGTGTGGATAGCGATAGTGATTCTCATGCTCTTTTTTGAAAAAATTAAGAGAATCTACCCAGTAAACAAAATATAAAATGTTTAACAAGAATAAGCGATCTTTTTTTGAACGACTCACAGGGTCAGTGCGCATCGAAGACGATGAACTGGAACCAATGGAGGTTTCTACCCAGAAGAAAGAGTCATGGATGGAGGAGCCTGAAGAAGGTCAACTTACTGTGGACGTGTACGAGACAGCAAACGACATCATCATCAAGACGATGGTTGCGGGCGTTCGCCCTGAAGATCTCGATATTTCAATAACTCGAGAAATGGTGACCATTCGTGGTAAACGCGAAGAGGACCGCACAATTTCGTCTGAAGATTATTTTCATCGAGAACTCTACTGGGGTACTTTTTCACGCACCGTGGTACTTCCCAAAGAAGTGGATATTGAAGATGCGGAAGCAATCGAGAAATACGGGCTTCTTATTCTCAAACTTCCAAAATTAGATAAACATAAAGAAACGAGACTTAAAGTAAAGGGCTCATGAATCAAAAAACCACCCCAGAAGGTGGTTTTTTGATTCCAAGCTCAACCCACTTCGTTCGTGTGCTTGGACCCAGGCTCGAACTGGGGACCCTTCCCTCTTCAGGGGAATGCTCTACCAACTGAGCTATCCAAGCGTTGATATAGATTTTATATATTACCAGATGTTATCAGCCAAAACAGCTATCCAAGCGTTGATATAGATTTTATATATTACCAGATGTTATCAGCCAAAACAGCTATCCAAGCGTTGATATAGATTTTATATATTACCAGATGTTATCAGCCAAAACAGCTATCCAAGCGTTGATATAGATTTTATATATTACCAGATGTTATCAGCCAAAACAGCTATCCAAGCGTTGATATAGATTTTATATATTACCAGATGTTATCAGCCAAAACAGCTATCCAAGCGTTGATATAGATTTTATATATTACCAGATGTTATCAGCCAAGACAGCCATCCGAGCATATGATTTTACCTACCTAAACGTTCGTTTATTTCGGTTTTACAATTCCCCCCAGATTATTAAACGTATCGCGAGCATCCCCATATACACCAAGTAAATCGTTGATGTATGGCTGAACATAATAGAACGAGCCGACAGAAATCGCAATAAGAATACCCCAGTAAAGAAATCGTACGAGACGCCCCCATCGCATGGCGCGGACGAGTTTCTTTAACATCTGATTGTTTTCTTCAGAGAGGTCGATTGCCCTTTTGAGCATTATTTTTTCTTCTGGATCCATGGGGTGCTCCAACTACTATAGCAAAAACCTACAAAAAACGGAATAAATTGAGATTCTGGATTCTGATAGGGCTTATACATAATAGAGGCCTCGCGCAGTGCGTGTTCCTGTCCGAGGCCTCTTGGGAGACTTACAATCGTGACTTAGAGGCGAGGAACCCTTCGCTCCTTATCCGAAAGATGGCGAAGCTTGGTGCGAGCCTGAGCTCTGAACTCCTTCTGGTGTTATTCGTCAACCTCTTTTGCCTCACGTTTAGTATCGGCAGACTGATGTTCCTCCCACCAGTTAGCGAGATCACGAGCGCTTCTGTCGTAAGTGTAAAAATAAGAATGCTACAAGTGCGATAATCATGGCAACAAAAACCAATGATTCTATTTGGCTTATGGTTTTGGCGTAAGCTACATATGCATCGCGCACCTGCCAGCCTATCATCGCCATAATCGTCGAGCGAATTAAACTTCCTATAAATGACAGTGTGATAAATGTCTTTATCGGGTATCGAACCAAACCACAAAATACAGATACTGCCACACTTGGTACAAAAGGTAGTGATCGTAAACTGAGTAAAATAATTTCGTCTTTGTGTCCCTTGATAAATCTTTCCTCTGTTTTTTCTATCAGTTCCCAGCTAAGGCCAAACCATTTGCCGTATCGTATTATGATCGGCTTACCTCCGAAATAAGCGACAACATAAAAAATCAACGATCCTATGGTAATGCCAACACTCATTGGAATAGCAACTTCTAAAAATGAAACACCGATAGCCTGTGGCCAAGTATACTCTTCTATGGGCACCAAGAAAAAGCCGGCAAACATTGCCACCAGTGATGAAGGAATAGGAGCAATAATTTCTTCTAAGAGGGCTGCGAGAAATACCCCAACTGCTCCATATTCTCTTATTACCACCTCTAATTGTGCTATGACAATATTGAGCATGAATTAAATCATTATCCGCGTGTTCTTAACGAAAAATAAATATCAAAAAGAGCAAAAAGTAGACTTATGGTAAGCGGCCCCAAGAGGAAACCGACGGGTCCGAAGAATGACAAGCCCCCTAAAACAGACAGGAGAACGATCAGGGGATGAACCTGTGTGCCACGGCCAATAAGTTTTGGACCCAAAAAATTATCAATGAACCCCACTGCCACTATTCCCCATGCGAGAAGACCGAATCCATGGAAAAGCCCACTTGTGAAAAAAAGAAATATGATAGCGGGAGTGAGCACAAGCGCGGTTCCTATACCAGGAATAAGTGCTGTTATAGTTGCCACAGTTCCCCACAGCACGGCATTGGGGACTCCAAAAATAGCGAATCCTATTGCGGTGAGTGCCCCTTGTGTAAATGCAATGGTTAGATTTCCCTTAACAACCGAGTTTACTGCCAATTCAAGTTTCTTAAAAACTGTTTCATCGTCAGTGTCAGCTAAAGGACTTAATGAAACGAGAAACTCCTTCAGGCGATGCCCATCCTTCAGTAAGTAGTAAAGGGATATAAGAAATATAAAAGAGCCTAACGCTACTTTTGCGAGACTTCCGAAGATGACACCGAAGTGCTGGAGCAACCAACTTAATCCTTGTTTGATGTGCTGGTCAATATTGATAGAGAACCCTTGTGTAGAGGGAAAATAGTTTTTTATGGTATCTACTAAACCATTAAAAATGCTAAGAACGGCATCCTTTCCAACACTTCCCGTGTCCGTAAAAGAAAAAAACAATTGCTGGGCTTCTTGAAAAATTTGTATTCCTAAAAATATTAAGGGGGTAAAAATACAAACGACAACAATAAGAATAGTGAACAGTGCTGCCAGCCCTTGTCGTCCACGAACAAGACCTACTATTTTTTGATAGACAGGCTGAAATACAGTTGCAAAAACCGTTGCCAAAATAAGGGCATAAAGAAATGGGCGGAAAATGAAGAAAGCAAAAATAGAGGTCCCTGTAAGGATGGCCAGTAAAAAATAAAATTGTGGTTTTTGAGTGTCCATAAACTCTCTTTTATCAAGTCATCGATACTTACGCCCAATCCTTTGGCAATCTTGGTTACTATTTGGGTTGACGGTTTCGTTATTACATCTGATTGTTTTCTTCAGAGAGGTTAAGTGCCCTTTTGAGCATTATTTTTTCTTCTGGATCCATGAGGTACTCTAACTACTATAGCAAAAACCTACAAAAAACGGAATAAAAGGGTGCCACCGGGGGGGATCGGACCTCCAACTATCCCTTAGGACGGGACTGTTATATCCATTTAACTACAGCGGCAAGCAGATAAAATATATCACAGCCCTAAAGCAAAATCCCTCACAAAATTTTTGTGAGGGATTTTGCTAATTTTATTTATTACACACCGAGCAGTTGGCCTAAACGCTCCTTATCAAAGCCAACAACAACCTGATCACCTACGAGAATGACTGGTACGCCCATCTGTCCGCTTTTTTCTACCATCTCTGTCCTTTTTGGAAGATCAGTAGCCACATTAAATTCTTCATATTGAACACCCTTCTCCTTAAAAAATTCTTTCGCTGCATTGCAATACACACATGTTGGTGTCGAATAGACGGATACTTTGTGCATTCTCGTTTTCTTTTTACCTAATAAGTTGAACCAGTATACCATGTGCTACAAAAACCGAGCAAATATTTCTGTGCGAATAGGGAGAATCGAACTCCCGCCCGATGCTTGGGAAGCATCTGTTCTACCACTAAACCATATTCGCAGTATATTAAATGCATGACAGATATTCACTATACAACACGACCGTATTGGTGGAAAAGTTTAGAGGGCAAGCTAAACTTTACCCATTCAAATTTATTAAAATTTGAATGGGTAAACCCGCGTTCTTTGAAAAACAGGAAAGACTATATTACCTTTTGAAAAAACCCGCAAACCAGAGTTCAATTTTTGACCAAACCGACTGTGACTCCACTGTAATACTAGTTGTTGCCTCCGGCGATTCAACTACAAGGATAACATCCTCCCCAGGTTTTTTTACACTAAAACGCTCCCTGATTTCACGTTCCATCCCCTCAGTGGTATTAAGACGCTCTATGTTCTGACTTAAGACCGCCTGCCTGTTCTGAGCAACTACAAGAGCGACTTCCGTTTCCGCCAATTTTGCTCTACTTTCTTTCTGTTTTTGCCAAACACCCCAAGCGCCACGGAGGAAAAAGGTGGTTACTATTACTGCAACAATGAGACTACTACGAGAATAGAGTATTCTTCGAATCTTCTGTTTTTGTTGAAACTCATGCATAAACTTGATAGTCTGTATTATACCCCACGAGATAGGGGACAAAAAAAATTCTGAAACTAAAACAGAGAGAAGTTGAGTGAGTATTTCAAAATCCTCTATTCCCATAACTTTTAAGAAATCTCACAGAGCAAGTAATATAGAAAAACAAAGAAATGCTATTCCAAAGAAAACATAAAAAGAAAATTCAGGTTGTATGGTCCGCTATTTGCGTGCTTATTATTGTGAGTATGATTCTCCTCTACGCGCCCTTTTTTCGTTTCTAGAACTCTCGTTAGTCTGACCGCACCCCAAAGAACAGCTATCGCTTGCTACGAGGCAAGTCATTTCAATATATCTCAACTAAAAACTTAACCGAGTTAATCTGACCTCATCATTTTCAAAAATACATCGTGGGGAATGTTTACCTTTCCACGCTCTTTCATTTTTTCTTTTCCACGCTTTTGTTTTTCTCGCAACTTCATCTTACGAGTGATGTCTCCTCCATACATATGTTGAGTAACATCTTTCTTCATTGCTGACAGAGAGCGAGATGCGATGATTCTACCGAGACCTCTTGCTTGGATTTTTGTAGAAAACATTTGACGAGGAAGAATTTTCCAAAGTCTCTCTGCTGTCGCTTCCGCTTCCGCTTCAACAAGTCTGCGAGCAACAATGCGAGAAAACGCCGGCACAACTTCATCGGCAACAAGAATATCTACTTTCACCACATCAGCTTTACGTAATGGAGTAAGTTCATAGGAGATGGAAGCGAAACCTGAAGTAACACTTTTCAAAGTATCAAAAAAATTTCTCATCAACTCTCGGAGTGGCATTTTTGCAGAGACCGATGTACGAGTATCACCAAACACTTCTGTATCCCCCACTTCAGCTTCGTGTTCAAACAGAATCTGCATCACAACACCAAGATATTCTCTCGGAGTAATTATTTTGATATCAGCCCATGGCTCAAACACTTCTGCTACAAGGGACTCTTCTGGAAAAAATGATGGCGAGTACACGATCTGTCGCTTTCCATTTTTCAGCACCACTTCATAGGTGATACTCGGGAGTGTGACTATGAGAGAGAGTTTGAACTCACGGCGCAGTCGTTCAGTGATTATTTCAAGATGAAGCATGCCTAAAAATCCGCATCGAAATCCCCGTCCGAGAGCACCCGAGGACTCTTCTTCATAGGAAAAAGATGAGTCGGAAAGACGCAAGCGAGACAGAGCTTGTTTGAGTAAATCGAAGTCATCCTGACCTTCTGGGTATACGGAGGCCCAAACCACCGGTCGTGGGGTCAGATAGCCCGCTAGAGCCGGATTTTGGTCTTTAAATGAGGCTATTGTGTCTCCGACTGATGCAATGCCTGGTTCTTTGATTCCAGTTACAATATAGCCTATTTCACCAGATGAGAGCGTTTGTGTTGGTCTTTCTTCTGGTGAAAATATGCCAACTTCTATGGGAGAAAAACGAGCCCCGGACGCTTTAAAAATAAGAGCGTCTGTTTTTGCGACAGATCCGTTCATGGCGCGGATAAAGACAATCACACCCGTGTGATTTGAATATTTAAAATCAAAAATAAGTCCACGAAAAGTGTCTACCCCACGGAGTTCATCTTTTGGCGGTGGCACACGACTGATGACTGCGTCTAAAAGTTCTTGTACACCCTGACCCGTTTTTCCAGATACTTCGAGCACCTCACTTGGATCAACCGAAAGAAGTTTCGCGAGCTCACTTTTTACCTCAAGTACCCGGGCAAGCGGAGAATCAACTTTTGATACTGCAGGGATAATAACAAGTCCCACCTCCTGTGCCATCCCAAGCGTGGTGAGAGTTTGCGCCTGCACACCCTGCGTAGCATCTACAAGGAGAATGGAACCTTCGACAGCCTTGAGTGCACGAGAAACTTCATACGAAAAATCAATATGCCCGGGGGTATCAATGAGATTTAAAATAAATGTTTTACCGTCATGTACATAATTCATCCGAACGGGTTGCATTTTGATTGTAATTCCCCGCTCGCGTTCCAGTTCCATATTGTCGAGCACCTGTTCACGCATTTTTCGTTTCTCAATCGTGTTTGTTATTTCAAGCATCCTATCGGCAAGTGTTGATTTGCCGTGGTCGATGTGAGCGATAATTGAAAAATTTCGAATGGTATCCATGATAGATCTGGGTCAGCACAACTATACAGAGGAAGGGGTAAAAATCAAACGACCTGAGAGTCCGGAGAAACCGCCTTCACTTTCCAGAATTTTTGGTGAAGCGTATTCCATATTTCATCAATTTCTTTATTATCAAGGAGTTTAAGAATTAAAAACCAAGCGCATAGACCACAGAGAGCAGAGAGGGTTGCCTGCGAAAAGAGTCCCCAAAAATGGTCCAAAGAAAATATTTTTTCAAAAACTCGAAGCGCAAGAAATATAACGAAACCCATGATAACTGAAGAAGATATCGAATCAAACAGTGAACGGAAAACGGGTCGCGAAAATTCTGGAAACTTTCGAGCAAACAGCGCCCACATTAAAACTCCGTCGAGAAGCGAACCTAAAGTAAACCCGAGTGCGAGCATCAAAACCGTAACCCCCGGGGAATCAGGCACTTTAAATAGCGCCTCAAAGAAAAAACGAAATGTAGGAATCGTTTGGAAAATATGCACTAAAAGGTACGAAAAGAGAACCGTCGCACCTCCAGAAACAATATTTATATAAAACGGTTTTCCAGTGGCCCCTGTCGCGTAGAGCCCTCGCACAAAAAGAAGCACAAGACATTGGAACACCAGAGAGAAAGAAAAGATGGCGAGCGCGGCCGCTGTGAGTCGTGTGTCCGTCCAATCGAAATTTCCAGCACCGAGAATTATACGAACAAGGTGTGCGCGAAGTACCACGAAGAGCACCGCGCACGGTATTGACCAAAACACGATGTGACGGGCTGAAGCAGTAAAGTGAGAAAGAAACGTGTCTCGCTCACCCGAAGAGTAAAGCTTCGCAAGAGCAGGAAATGCAGCTAGAGAGTAACTCACACCAATAATAGAGAGCGGGACTGATTGCAAATTAAACGCAAGATTAAAAATAGAAATAGATCCAGCTGCCATAAGAGAGGCAAGCGAGAGAAGAAAGAAAACAGAGATATGACTAATCGATAGCGTTATGGTCCTTGGGAACGACAAGAGTGTGACCTTTCGTATGAGAGAAAAGTCTGGCTTCCAGATGATCCGTGGCATCAAACCGAGCTTTAACACCGAAGGAACTTGGATCAAGACATGGAGAAGCGCTCCCAACACGACACCGTAAACCAATCCTGATATCCCAAAAATCGGAAAGAAAAACAAAATACCTATTATGATGCCAAAGTTGTAGAGAAGCGGAGCTGTGGCATACACAAAGAAACGGTTATGCGACTGCGTAATGCTACCAAGAAGATTCGAAACACCAAGAAGTATTGGGGAGAGAAGGAGAATTCGGGTTGTAGTGATGATAGTTTCGCGAGAACCATCAGTAAATCCAGGAAATAACTTCGGTATCATGTACGGCATCAGAAAAAAAACAATTGCGCTCAACGCACAGATAAGGAGCAGAAAAAAAGTGAACACATTATCGAGAAATTTCTTTGTTGATCCCTTCCCCTCGTCATTTGCATCAACTATAAACGGAATAAGTACTGATATCGAAACCAAGGAGCCTACCGTCACAAACAAAAAGTCGGGAATTCGAAAAGACGCATAATACACATCAAGGGTCGCAGACGCGCCAAATGTATAGGCGAGAAGTTTGTCGCGAACAAGCGCAAGAATTTGTGAGAGGAGGGAGAATGTGGCAAGGAGAAATGCCGCTTGGTGAAGACCTCGAATCTCCTTGTGTAGAAATGAAAATATTTTGTTGACCATGAGCCTAGTACGTGGGAATTGTTCCCCTTTCTTTTATCTACTTGCTCGCATCAGAAATTTCAATAAACCCTAATTTGTTTGCTCAAGTGGGAGAGATGGTCTCTTTTCTGGACGACTCACTTGGGGTTTCGCTCCCACAAATGGATCTTTTCCTGCTCTTAAATTCGAGAGCACATTCACAACCTCTGGGTTACCAGGGTTGGTTTTTGCGAGATCTTCGAACTGCCCTACTGCGTCAGCATTCTTTCCAAGCTTGGCATAGGAAATTCCTAGAAAGTATTTCGCATTCGCATAATCCGGAACAAGTTTAACCGCATTTTCAAACGCCCCTGCCGCACCACTCAAATCATTCTCATTGTATTTAAGAAGGCCAAGTTGAAAATAAAGCCCAGGATTATTCGGTGATAGAAGAAGTGCTGTTTCAAGAGACGGTATCGCCTTTGCAAGATTTCCTTCGGTCACCTCTATTTGTGAAAGGAGAAGATGCCCCTCTGCATAATTTGGTTTTTCTGCAATTGCAGTATTTACATACACACGAGCTGCCTTTAAATCACTATGGGAAACCTCAAGCCGTGCCAAGAGAAGATATAGCACGGGGCTGTGAGGGTTTGTTTTCAAAGCTTCTTCGTAGGTCTGCTTTGCATTTTCATATGCACCGGGAACCTTAAATGGGGCTGGGACAAGGGCAGCGTAGACACGAGCAAGTGCTGCCCAGTTTTGGTAGTTAGAAGGATTTACTTGAGTTGCTTTTCGAGCGTTTTCAATACTATTTGCGAGTACCTGCTGGAATTCTCCGCGGATACTTTCAACTGTTGCCCCGGGGCGCGCTAAAATAGAATCAAGTTCAACAAGACTTAGTTCAGAAAGGCCTCGATAGTATACATCGTAACCCCCGGAAGCAACCGCACGATTCATATATACACGAGCATTTTGTACATTATTATCTTTCTGAAAACCAAGTACACTTTTTTGGAAATACGCGATAGATGCTCCTCTTTGGATAAAGATGTATCCAAGAGTGATACTTCCAACCATAAGAACGATAAGAACGAGAACGGAAACAAATGAAAGTTTTGGATGATTCACAAGAGAAATCTCACGACGAGCAAGCATCTTTTCTCTATAGAGAGATGCAGAGAAAAGCCCTGTGAAGAAGAAAGCGAAAAATACATTTACAATACTTGGAACATAGACGACCATCATTACCCAGAAGAATAGTGAGAGTATGAAGGAAGATGTAATGAAATACCGAGAAAAAAGATCAGGAATTGACTGGAAGATAGCGCGAACCCCCGTCCATATCAAAACCGCAAAGAAGAAAATCCACGAAAGAATACCGAGCACTCCTGTTGTTGCTATAAATGTGAGAATCGAACTGAAACCAAAAGGAAAATCTGTTCCCCAGAAAATAGTGTTGTTTACTTCCTGTGGTCTGTGGAGATACCAATCTGTAATAAAGGTATTTGGACCAGACCCAAGTAAGGCGTTGTCATGGATTGCACCCTTAATAATTGAGAATGTTGCGGTTGGTGATGGACGAACCTCAACACTTGAAATATTAAGCGATCCAGAAATCTTATTACCAAGAGCTGTTGGGAAAAGAAGGAATGCAACAGAAATAACGAGGAGAACGAGAGCTGGGTATGATATCTTTCTTTCCTTTGATGTCTGTTCTCCAGGCCCTGAGTTTTGAGCAAACTCCCCGCTTGCGACAAATTTCTCAAAAGAAATGATGTACACAAACACTACGAGTGCAGAAAAGGCGAGCACCGCCCATATAGAAGTAAAATTTACCACCGTAAGGAAAAGAAGAGACACACCGAACACCGCATATACAAGACCCTTGAAGATGCGCTTTAACTCAAGCATCTCAAGGGTTACGAGAGAAAGAACTGTGGAGGCTCCAAAGAAAATCCCGAGATCGTTCCAATTTCCAAGCATGTTTGCAACCTGATTTGGAAACAAGCCCCCAAAACTAAGAGTTCCTGGTGCTGCAAAAAATCGAACAAGTTCATACGCAGAAATAACCAAAAAAGAAACAAAGAATGCCAGATACGAATAGAAAATTCGCTCTTTCTTTTGATAGAGCTCACTTACAAGATATGTGACGAGACTCAAAAGAAAGATGATGGCTACAGAACCTAGTTCAAAATTAGAACCGAGATATTGTGTAGCGTTTCCTCCATGCGAGAGGGCTGAAATCAGGAAGACTACTGGTATGAGAATGAGAGATAAAAACAAAAGATTTTTTGGTACTGACACTCGCCCGCTCTTAATAAGAGAAATAATAAAAGCAACAAATGCAACCACGGTACCAAGAGAAAGGAGGAGTGTTTTTGCGACATGGGGAAAAAAGATTCCGCCGGAAATAAAAAAGAAAGGAATAAAAAGCGCGACGATACCGAGTGCAACATATGCTATCTTTTCGAAAAAGCCATGCTCTGCGGTTTGTGATGTGTATTCTTCAATCATAGAGGAAAAACGATTAATTAAATTTGAATAATATCTCATAATTGTATCGCAGAAAAACTCTTGTATCAAATAGACCTGTTAATTATTCTGGGCTTTAAAATAAGGGTTTTATGAGTTTTTTAAATTTACCACAACACAAAAGAAATATGGCGCCCAGAAAAAGATTATAAACATGTTTTTGTTCTCACGAAAGTTTTCCCAGTAAAAAAGACCCGCTTAAGGCGGATCTTTTTTACTGCGTACACTTGTGTCTATAAGCCGAATTTTGTTTCTAAAGAATTGCAAAACTCCCTAGAAGATAGCTATTTATCTGGGCCTACAATTACTTGCAAGCTCTCGTCATTTAATTTCTCAAACAACAATAGCGGCACTCCCCCCACCACTTTGAAAACTTATACTGCTTGTTGCCCAAAACATATCTCTTTATATATTTTAGATCACCATACAATAGAATCGTTCAAAGTGGTGGGGGGCACGGCCTTGCATTCAGGTAAGAATTTAGCCGTTTCACCCTCACACGATTTTAAGTTGTGTGAGGCTCCACCCTTGCGAGTGTCTGCGGTTCTTTCGTTCTACAGCGTCTCTGTTCGCATCTCACGGATTACTCCGGATGGGCATTACCCACTACCTTTCCAATGTTTGTCCACCGCAAGTAACGCAAAACTGAGCAGGCCCCTCGCATTCACTCGGGACGCTCAATTTTGTATCTGCCTGCGGCAGACAAAATTGGCGAATGTTCGGACTTTCCTCCCCCCACCACTTTTATGCACTAAGACTTTTTTCAATTCTTTCTTTAAGCCGAGTGTACGAATTTTTAAACTGTTTCAATTTTTTTTCTCGACCCAGTGCGTCTGTTTTTGAAACATATGCTTCGTAATAAACAAGTACAACTGGTGCGCGATTTTTTGTGGCAGAACTCAGTCTTTTATTATGTTCAGCAAATCTTCTTTTTAAGTTACTTATTGAACCAATATATAACTTATTATCTACCTTGCTTTTTAATACATATACATAATGCATAAAAGTGGTGGGGGGTAGCTATCCGACACAAGCACATACTATTATAACATAAAGGGAGGACTTTTGAAAGTCCTCCCTTTATCGAAGATTCTAGGGCTAATTCCCTCTTATGGTTTCTTTATCTTTAGATTTGTAGTTTGTGTTTGAGTAGTAGTGGCAAGAGGGATTGGAGTTGCAGTGGTGGGAGCACTCAAATTAATCGGGGCGACTTCAATAATTTTGTTTTTACTTGGGCTGTAGAGAATCGCTTTTTGTGCTCTTGAGTAAATAAGCACCTTATCCCCAAGCACTGCATTCTTGAAGAACGCTTGATCTTTTAGTTTCTCCGGGTCAGAAACTGTGGCAAGTGTTGGCTCCTTGCCCTGCGGTAAGACAATAAGCTTTCCTACTGCTTCAATAAGTTTTGCGAGTTCTGCTTTGTTTGCTTGGATTGCTGCCGCTCCATTTTGATCTGCAGCAGTTGAACGATTTTTGAAATACAACTGCAACGCCACAGCTCCTACCCCAATAATAATAACAACAAGGGTGACGATAATGATTTTTACTCGCTTCATATCCAAACGAACCTTCTCTGGCTTTGGTGTTAATTCTTCCGTGTTCTGTTGCGTATTATTCTCCATATTTTTATATTGTCATCTTACTTTAAAGTAATACTACCCACCAATTTATCCTCAGTCAACACGGCCCATATTACTAGGACACTGCGAGCGATACTTTTCCTTGAATGACAGAGAGGACTTCTTGCACTTTTTCGACAACTTGTTTTGGACTATATTGGCTTTTCACTAAATATGCCACGGCGCCCAGTTGGAGGCCCTTGTCCGCGTCTTCTTGTCCAGTAAGATTTGAAAGGAAAATCACAGGAATATCTTTTAATTTTTCATCTTTCTTAAGAATCTGAATAACATCAAAGCCACTCATATTCATCATCATGACATCAAGCAAAATGAGTGCTGGTTTTGGATCCATCGCTTGTATTTTGGTAACCGCCTCGTTTCCGTTTGAGGCGGTCTCTAGATCATACCCACTTATCTTGAAAGCCCGCTCATACATGCGGCTCATCAACGGATCATCCTCGGCCATAAAGATAGTGCTCATGTTTCTTTATCGTATTACAATTACGATTTATTCGTGGTGACATGATCCTTGATAAGTTGCTCTATTTTTTCCACAACTTCCCCGGGCTTATATTCGATTTTTATCATATATAAATTTGCTCCGGCAGATTTAAACTGTTCCTCGGTTTCTTTAGGAAAAGAGTTTGTTAAAATCGCCACAGGAATGTGCTCGAACCGGGAATTACTTCTCAAACTTTTTAAGACGTTGAGACCGCTAGTTTTAGGCAATGAAACATCTAGAATAATAGCTTGAGGGAGCGGATCAATACTCGAAAGACTCTGCAAAGCTGCTTCTCCATCAGTGACAACAACTAGTTCGTAGCCAGCTATACGAAAGGCTCGTGTATAGACGCGGGCAATATATTCATCATCTTCAGCTAGAAATATTGTATTCATATTATTTAGATTAGGTTCTTTTTTTCTAAAAAATACCGAGGATAGGCTACTCTTTTCCTTGTAATCGTATCACGGAGCAATCGGCACCGTAAAGGAGAATGTGCTCCCCTTTCCCGGCGTGCTTTCTTCCAAGGTGGTAGTCCCCCCCATCGCCTCAACGAGAAGTTTCGAGATGTAAAGTCCAAGCCCTGTACTCTGTGAGTTGTTTCGGGCAAGCACATCTCCAGCCTGCTGGAACTTTCGAAATAAGAGTGTCTGATCATGAGGTGATATACCAACCCCTGTGTCTTTTACTAAAACTTTAAGAAACCTACCCGCCCGTAAAATTGCGATATCAACGCTTCCTTCCTGACTATAATTAATCGCATTACCAATAAAATTGGTAAATATCTCTTTCACCTTGTCTCTATCTGCAAATGCTTGGGGTAATCCATCAGTTGGAGAATCGAGACGCAATTCAAGCCCTTTATTGTTTGCTAAGATTCTCAAATCATTCATCACCTCGTTTGCAACTTCAACGAGAGAAAGTGGTTCCGCTTCAAATACAAGGCGCCTCTGCTCAAGTCGAGAAATTTTCAAAAAGTCACCCACTATTTTTATGAGACGAGTCCCCGCCGAAAAAATATCGGTAATCATGGCTTTCACATCAGGGTCAGATATTTTTTCAGCATAAAAATCAAGAAGCATTGAAGCATTCCCCTGTATGGCAGTGAGCGGGGTGCGCAACTCGTGGGATGCAATAGAAAAAAACTCATCACGACTTCTCTCCAAAATTTTTGCCTCAGTGATATCTTCTATGAGCAACACATAGCCGATTGTTTCCGTGTATCCGTCGTGTCCTGTTTCGTCTTCCGTAAAGATAGGTGCACAGAAAAAACGAATAAATTTTTTCCCATATTCGACCTCTTTCTTTTCGATTATCCGCTTAAACTCAACACACTCTTTGCATGAAGAAATGAGATCAAAAGCTACAATAGACCCCTCTGCGATTGATTCAAAAGCTTTTGCAATATCATGAACAGACGTAGGAATATCTTTCAGTTCAAGAATTTTTGAAAGAGCAGGGTTTTTGAGAATGATTTTGTCATTCATATCAGCGATAATAAAGCCGAATGAAAGACCGTTAATAGCGGCGAGGAGGCGAGCTTTTTCGTTCCGCAGTTCTTTGGTTCTCTCAGAAACCATAATTTCCAAAACTTCAGACTGTTTTGATAACTTTTGATTGAGAGTGGCCATTTCCTTAGAACTCAAATCGAAAGACCGTTCCACCATATGCCGATCTTCATCCGCGTGATCATACGTAGATCCAACCAAGGCGATAAACGGCTCAATTTCTTTTGGAATATTTTGAGAATCTCCAAATACTTTTTTTAACTGTCGCAGAAGAAGTTTGTTCATTGTTACACCTCTGCGAATGTTGTAATGGTCATGGTCTGATTATGAAGCTCACATTGATTTTTTGTGGGAGTCATTGGAGAAATTTCTCCATAAGAGTAGAACCCCGCAAGGGCGATGTTTGGACCAAATACTTCCCTGATTGCTTCGGTTTCCTCTTCTATTCTCTCTTTCAAAACGAGCCGTCTCCCTACGCAACTAATAAGAAGAGCGAGTTGCGCTTCTGCGTTTGTCTCCTTTATCATACTTGCAACGCCCGAAGCTCCATCGACGAGACGCTCAAAGTTTGCTTTCATGAGTTGAGCCTTAACCCCTTCTGGCATAGTGCCAGCAAATGTCATACTTTGATCGTCTTCACTCACACCAAGAATTGTTCGAACAACTTGCACAGAACCTTCTTTTCCTGGAAGCGCCAAGCTCAAAGGAAACAGAAGCCCCGAACTTGGAAGTGCTTTTGCTTTATCACCCAAATATTCTTTGTAAATCGCAAGTGCTGATTTGCCGTCAAGCTCGTACAAAATATTACCCTTTGCTTTTGTAATTGTTCGCTCCGGACCAAATGGATCCCAACCCCCCATTGATCCATATGAGACCTTGAGAGCATCTCCATAGAAACCGATTGCAACAATTTTTCCTTCTTGTGGGGTTTTATCGAGCCCTAAATATGTATGTTTAAAATCACTCCCATCTCCAACAAGCCCCCCCGTCAACGCGACATGTGCGGGTAAATTATTCGTAATTCCTTCGACAAGGCCTGTTCCATTTACTTTCAGACCGTCAGAAAAAATCATCACATGAACTAATTTTTCTTTACTAAGTTTATCAGCGACACTTTTCCCAACATCCAAAGATGATTCTGGATTTGCAATATCAGCCTCGACAAACTGGAGAGTTGTTTTTTCAAAATACATTGCCATAACCGAAAGTGAGTTATCAGATACGGTTGTATCAAAAATTTCACCCGCAGTTGACATCATAACAATATGACTTTCCGGATACTGCGTCTTTACTTCATCAAACATTTTCTGCTCTTTTACTAAACTACTTCCACCAAAAACCAGCACAAGCTGGGGTGATACTCCGAAAGATTCTTCCCTAAGATTTTTCCAACCACCTTCAAACGTCCATCTTTTTTGTTCTATTTTCATATGAAGCGAAATTACAGGAAACTATTAGAAAAATAATTTACATTATCATTATACACCCCCGGACTGAAGAGGCTTTCAAAATACCTTACGGAGTTACTGAGGCGGTTTCTGGAAGAGAAACAGTCACAACTGACGTGTCAGGTGGTGGCGACACGATTCCTGAATCTAGAGAGGCGGTGGTTGTTGCAAGAGGCGCAACAGGCGTGGGAGTCTCTGGCGGAAGAATTACAACTGGTGGAGTTGAGGTTGAGGTTGAAGTTCCGCTTTGTCCTAGTCCAGAAGTATCACTCGGGGTGGTTGTGGTTCCTGTCCCGATAGGATCTGGTGTTACCACTGGTGGCGTTGTGGTTCCAGCTGTATTTGAATCAAACTCCGTTGAGAGGGATATCTTTGCGTCTCTGATAGCAAGCGCTATCCAACTCATCGTCACGTCTTCATCAACCGCTTTATTAAGAAGAATCGTGAATCCTTTGGTGCTTCTCTCGGTCACAATATACTGAATTCCTTTGCTAAATATCATCTCTTCAACTACTCGTGTATCCGTTGTCGTGGAGGAATCAAGAGAGATTGTCGCAGAAACAATTGGTTGTGCAAGGTACTCGGTATCAAAGGTAACCGCAACCTTTCGTGAACCTTTTTTCACAATCGCTGTGCCACCAGTGTCAGCTGTAAAGTATGGTCGTCCGAAGAATGTTGCATCTGAAAGAATATCGAGTGTTGAACTTGCCTGTCCAATCTGATTCACTATGAGTCCGCCGGATAGCGTCGTTACTCCAGTTACTGTGAGCGCATTTGTCTTCACAAAGTTGGCAAGGATCTCTCCTGCAAAGAATGCGTTTCCTAGAGTGTCAACCTCGATTGTAATATTTGCCCCACTTGAAAAAAGAGGAAAACCAAAAACTATTAAAAGTATTATAAAATATTTTTTCACTATCCGGTCCAATTAAAGGCCATGATGGAGAAGTCCACCAAGTTTACCTTACAATCCTTATTGACATCTCCTCTTTTGTTGCAAAGCCCGACTAACGCCAAAACATTCCTTGTTCCCACCTTGAAGGCCACCGCTTGGCTGAAGGAACTTATCTCCCCTTCAACAGCACTCTTTGATTTGGCTGTGTGGTCTCCGAATTCGACTAACGAACTATCGAAGTTATATAAGTAAACTCCAGCGGCATTAGACTTGGTCTTAGCAAAAACCGTATCTTCAGAGTTAACTTGTATGGTGATCTCACTTTGGATAGCTGACTGGCCAAATATGGCAATGTTGTCTCCCCTCCTCACCTCCGACTTATCTACAGCAATGGTCGGAGCGATAAATATTCCGCCAACGTTTGTCACCGTGCCAGCAGTAACTCCTATAGGAAAGGTTAGCAGGCTCGATCGATTGCCCTTATTGTCCTCACCATAGACGGAAAAGAGGTAATTTCCACCAGAAAGATTGGATACAGATGTTGTAAAGCTTGCAAGAGAGTCTGCTATGGTGGTGGCTATAACTTGAGCATCCTTAAGTATGGTTATGGTGCTCCTTGGATAAGCTCGTCCAGAAAAATTGACCACTGCCGATCCAGAGGTTGCTCCCCCTCCGCCTCCGC